>Ga0105358_10000532_pt1 | contig 19068 bp, 8 predicted proteins | sample GOMGulsemesocosm_5_FD_83509 | JGI IMG/M metagenome (GOLD analysis project Ga0105358, IMG submission 83509) | Methane-oxidizing microbial communities from mesocosms in the Gulf of Mexico - GOM15C Gulf of Mexico | ecosystem: Environmental > Aquatic > Marine > Cold seeps | place: Gulf of Mexico... | reverse complement strand
GGTCTTTATCACTCGGCGGTAAACCAACATTGTAGTTATTCTTCTTCTTAGAAAAATCAACACGATTAAACCAATCGCCATAATCATAACTGTCTCTAAGAAATGATTTTGAGCGCATAAATTCTGTGCCCATATGTAAGAATGGTATACCTTGAGAATAAAATACAAACGACAAGCTTTGTAAATGCATTCTAATTCTGTCTTGTGTTGAAACATCAAAGGGCAAACGGTACTGGCTGTTGTCCCATAGGGTTTGATTATCATGTTTGGAGACATAATTAATGGTATCAGCAGGGTCTAAAGCATAGCCTGCTGGCTGATCTCCATAAGAAATATCTTTGCCTAACAACTGTTTACCATTGACTCGATAAAGCGGGAAGTTTGATAAATTACCTGCCAAACCAACGCGTAATTGATCCATACGAAGATTATATTCTTGCTGATTCTTTTCTTGCGTTAACAGGCCTTGCTCCTGACGTTCGTTCGGCTGCATCAATAAACCATTACCTACCCCTTGTGAAACACGGGTATTATTACCACTACCTCTCACTGCATCACGCAACCTATCGCTATAAGTACCAATTTCAGTACCACCTAGTTCTAACTGACTAGCCTGAACAAAGCGGCTATTATTAGCTACTTCACCAAAATTCCAGCCTTCACCATAAAAATAGGTATCGGCATCCACTACGCGTACCGCTTCTCGCGCTGCAAGCATGGCAACTTTAGTTTGATGACCCATTAAGTCAAAACGAAAGCCATCAATTTTATAGTCGCGCGCCCAAGTAACCAATGAATCTGACATTAGTTTTGCCATCATCACCCGCTCTGTGGCTGTATTTCCACAGGTGTAACAAGTTGACTGCTCTACTTCACCCGTGATGATATTAAGACGGTGATAATAATTGGGAACGATTTTATCGAGCACAGACTTTTCTTTTAAACCAAACTGATAAGTATGGTTATAAACAACATCCATAATCACACGAAAACCTAAACGGTGGATACTTTGTACCATTTCACGAAATTCAACTAAGCGGTGTTTACCGTGTGGATTTACCGCATAACTTCCCTCAGGTACAGTGTAATGTAAAGGGTCATAACCCCAGTTAAAATTATCAAATTGACGTAGTTCACTCACTACTTTTTGAGCTTGTGCACTACTAACATCAAAACTATTTAACAACGACTTTAAGCTTTGTTCACTGTTGAAATCACTCATACAAATAGTAATAGTTGGTGCAACATCACAGACTTTAGTTTTCACTTGTTCAACACTATCATTAAGATCTATTACTTGAACGCTGTGCTCATTCACTGTGCCAATATCAAATGTAGGTAACAAATGAATAGTATTTAAGCCAGATTTTTTTAAAGATTGTAAATGTTTAATGCCATGTGATTCTTGCTCACTAAACGCTTTATATTTCCCTCTAAATTCTTTATTTGAAAGTACCTTATCATCAGCACTAAAATCGCGAATATGCACCTCATAAAAGATATTATCTTCAACATTTTTAATAGTAGGCACATTATGATTCTGCCAGCCTTTTGGTTGTGTTGAGCTATCATTCAAATTCACTACTTGTGAATATTGACTATTAACCGATAAACTCAATGAGTATGGATCGGTAGTAATAAGAGTTTCATTTTTTTTTGATTCAGGGTGATACACAGTAACTTGATATTGATAATAAGCATCGGTTAGTGAGCTATCACCATTAACATACCATACACCTGTATCCGTGTTTTCAAGCATCGTAAGCCTAGGCACGGAAGCAGGAGTTAAATTTTCATTAAAAAGCAGTACCGATATTTTTTGCGCTGTTGGAGCCCATAATTTAAAGCTTATGCCCTGCTTGGTAATTGTTGCCCCTAAATCACTCACTTCATTAGCATCATGTTCACCTTGAGTATATAAGGCATCAATTACCGCACCTGTTTGTATATAAGCTACCTTCTTTGGATTATTTTTTCCATCAACAGTAATCACTGACAATTGGTGCTTTAACAATTGCTTTATTTTTACTGAAGACAAATTAACTTTGTAGGTTTGCAAATTAACTAGGTGTGGAAATTGTTGCAGAAGCGCTTCAGGCCATGTTGTTGCAACCAACGGTAAATAGTTGGTATTACCTTGATATACGCTTACTAAGAAATATTGATTGTTGGATTTTTCTTTCGGTAAAGCAATTAACTCTGGAGTTAACCAATGAGCCGAAGCATCATAAGGCAACGAATCAACAGAAACTGGAATTATAGCGCGTTCAGCCGATAAAGCAGCTCCTTCACAAAATATTGGTAAGGTAGAAAGCACTGCACAAGTAATTAAAATTTGAGAACGATTTTTTATTGTCATCATAATAATTTCGAGCTTATTGTTAGTTATATTATTGATATAACTTAACTGTAACCTATTTTTTTACCTAGCCAGCTTATCTTTTTGCATACGTATTCAAACGATTGAATACGTATGCAAGCACTACTTATCTTAATTTAGCCCCTCTATATTAGTGATAGTTACATATCAGCCGTAACAAGACTTTACAGGAATACGTAACAAAGCAAATAAAGCATATAACTATTAAGTCAGCAGGAAGTTGACTAAAATAAATTAATCAAGGATGGCTAGGGGAGAATATTCAATGTTAAATTTTAAACCAAACAAAGTCACATTAGCGCTAGTTTCTAGTGGTTTAATCGCTTTAAGCGCACAGTCACTTGCTGCAGACGACGCTAAATCAGTTAGTACCGCGGAAGAAGAAGTAGAAATAATTCAAGTAACCGGTATTCGCGGTGCTTTACAAAGAGCACAAGCAATTAAAATGAGTTCAAACTCAATTGTTGAAGTTCTTTCTGCCGAAGATATCGGTAAATTACCCGATACCAGTATTGCCGAATCTTTAGCGCGATTACCCGGTGTGACTGGTGAACGTAGAAACGGACGTACTAGTGGTTTGTCAGTACGTGGTTTTAACGAAAACTTTATTGGTACCTCACTAAACGGCCGCGAATTATTAGGTATGGGTGACAACCGTGGTGTTGAATTTGATTTATACCCAACTGAAATTGTTTCAAACATTGTTGTTTACAAAACCCCCGAAGCTGGTCTTATTTCACAAGGTATTGGGGGAACAATTGATTTACAAACCATCAGCCCGTTAAATTCTGACTCTATCATGACTCTCAATGCGGTTGCAGAGCAAAATGGTAATGATGCAGCAAACCCAGATTACGATAATAAAGGTCATAAAATTTCTTTTAACTTTGTAGAGAAATTTGCTAACGATACTTTAGGTCTAGCCTTAGTGCTTTCATCACAAGAAACACCACGACAAGAAGCACAGTTTCGTGCTTGGGGTTATGCCGATGTAAATACAACGCCTGCAGGTGAAGATGGTCATAATCCTAGAAGATTAACAGACACTGTTATGGCTTCTGCAGGCGATAAAGTGCTCGGTGGTCATGACTCATTTGCACGTTCTGCCATGTTAGAGCGTGATTCAATTGCAGCAGTAATTGAATATGAGCCAACAGACGATCTAAAAATTCAGTTTGATGCATTATATATCGATTTTAAAGAGCATGATGTTCGTCGTGGTATAGAAGAAGGCGGTGCTGAGTGGGGAACGGGGGATTACTCTATTACGGGTATCGAAAGTGGCTTAGTCACTTCTGGCAATACCGGTGGTTTTCATTCTGTGGTACGAAATGATGCCAGAACACAAGAATCAACCTTAACAACTTTTGGTTTAAATGTTGAGTATGCATTAAACAGTGACTGGACATTAGAAGCTGATTTATCTGTTGGCGATGTCGATAAAAGCATTATTGATTTAGAAAGCTATTCAGGTACAGGTCGTGCCGGCACTGATGGTCGCCCATTAGCGGCACGTTCGTGGGAAATGACTTCTACAGGGGTTATGTATAGTGATCATCCAACACTTCCTAGTGTTGACTACACTGACGAAAACTTAGTTCGTCTTGCCGGTCCTCAAGCTTGGGGCGCACCGGTAATTGGTGGCGACGCGCAAGATGGTTTTGTAAACCGTCCAGAATTTGATGAGTCGCTTGACAGCATTCGTCTTCAAGCCAGCGGTGTTGTTGAATATAGTATTATTAGTGGTATTGAAGTCGGTGGTATATATTCCGAGCGTGAAAAAATTAAAATCAATGAGGGTGATTACTTAACTTCGCCAGAATATCCAGGTGATGCGGCTATTCCTAATGTACTAGGTGTCGCAAATTTAGACTTTATTGGTATCAATGGTGTTTTAGCGTACGACAGCTTATCTTTGTATAACAGTGGTTACTACACAGCGACAGAAGCTTCTTTAGTGCAGACCGATCGCTTAGGTGATACCTATACCGTTGAAGAAGAAACATTAACCCTTTATGCAAAAATCAATTTAGAAGCAGAATTTAATGGCATTTATATGTCAGGTAATTTTGGCTTGCAATATATTGATGTTGATCAACAGTCATCAGGTTTTTCTACAGTAGAAAACTCTGAAGGTTATGTCGTTGCAACAGCAGTTACTGAGGGTAGATCATACTCAGATATATTACCTACTTTAAATTTAAGTTTTGAAATAGCCGAAGACCAATTTATTCGTACTGCGATGAGCAAAGTATTAAGTCGCCCACGTATGGATGATATGCGTCCTAATGCACGTGCAACGTTTGCCTATAATGATAATCAAATTCAAAGTAGTGCTCCTAAAAATGGCCCTTGGTCTGGTAGTGCTGGCAACTCACAATTGAAACCTTATGAAGCGAATCAGTTTGACCTTTCTTATGAGAATTACTTTGCAGATGATGGTTACTTTGCGGCAACCTTTTTCTATAAAGACCTAGTAAACTGGCATCGTAGTAGTAATGAACTAACTGATTTTTCTGACGTGTATATTGCGGAGTTACACCAAGACTCAAATGGTAATGCACCGGTAACATTAATGGGATTTGTAGAAACCAATACTGATGGTTTTGAAGGCTTTGTTCGTGGTTATGAATTACAAGCGAGTTTACCATTACGTCTAGCGCATGACGCATTAGAAGGTTTTGGTTTGATGATGAGTGCAACATTCCTAGACGGTAAATTATACGAGCATGCAGGACAAGCAGAAGGTAAAGTCCCTGGTTTATCCGATGAAAGTTACTCACTAACAGCCTATTACGAAAGTAATGGTTTTGAAATCCGAATTGCTGGAACCAAGCGTAGTGACTACGTTTCTGAAACGCGTGGTGGTAGCTTATCTTTAGTGCCAACAGGCAAAGCAGGTACTGAATTGTGGGATGCCCAAATTAGCTATGATTTCTCAGAATCAGGTATTGATTCTTTAGACGGTTTGCGTATTACCTTACAAGGTCAAAACTTAACTGATGAGAACGATGTTGAGATAGACCAAGCTGACTCACGCTTAGTTAATCGATACCAGTCTTATGGGAGAAACTTCCTAGTAGGTCTTAACTACAAATTTTAGTGAGTTTTTTTAGAATTTAGTTTATTTTATTTAAACCTGTTAGTTTACTAGCAGGTTTTTTTAATAATTTTGGTATTGTTTTAACGTTAATTTAAGCAATACATAATACCAATGTTATTTACTTATTTAGAAACGTGCCTATGCACTTTACTCAGGAGCTCATTGATAACGTCATCTTCGAAGTCTTTTGTCGAAGATCCATTGTCTTTTAGTTTGGATTCCAGCCTAAACACCACTGGAATGACGTTTTCGAACAATTTTGAATAGTTCCTGATTGATCTACATAGGCTTGCTTAAAAATTAAAGAGAAAACTATGACGAATGCTCCAGTAAAAAAAGTTGTTGTATTAGGTGGTGGAACAGCAGGTTGGATTTCTGCAGCATTATTAAAAAAAGTACTAGGAAATGCGATTGAAGTTGAAGTAGTTGAATCTGATGACATCGGTACTATCGGTGTTGGCGAAGCGACTATTCCGCCAATTCAACACTTAAATAATGTGCTTGGTATTAATGAAGCTGAATTCTTACGAGAAACAAAAGCAACAATAAAGTTGGCAATAAAGTTTGAGAATTGGAAAAAACAAGGTCACAGCTATTATCATAGTTTTGGCGCCGCAGGGAAAGGCTTAGCTTTTTGCCATTTTCATCACTTGTTAAAACGCGCCAATCAACTTGAAGATGATAAACAACTTTGGCAATACGATTTAAATTACTTATGTGCTGAAGCGGGTAAATTTGCCAAAATCAATAGCAAAGATCCCATTTTAGACATGCCTTATGCTTATCATTTTGATGCTGGTTTATATGCACAGTTTTTGCGAAAATTTAGTGTAAAAATGGGCGTAAAAAGAACCGAGGGAATGGTTGAACAGGTTAAACAATGCTCTAAGTCTGGCTTTATTCACGTTTTAAAATTAAAAAGTGGCCAAGAAATTAAAGGAGACTTTTTCATTGATTGCTCTGGTTTTAAAGGATTATTAATTCAAGAAAAACTACGGACAGGTTTTGAAGATTGGAGCCATTGGTTACAGTGCGACCGAGCTATTGCAGTACCTTCTAAGCGACTTGATAAAACCTTACCTTATACACGTTCTATTGCGCATGCTGCGGGTTGGCAGTGGCGGATCCCTCTTCAACATAGAAACGGCAACGGTTTAGTTTACAGCAGTAGCCACTGTACTGAAGAACAAGCAATTGATACCCTGATGGGGAATTTAGACAGCGAAGCGATTGCTGATCCAAAAATCATTAAATTCCAAACCGGCAGACGATACAAACAATGGAATAAAAATGTTGTGGCGGTTGGCCTCTCAAGTGGCTTTTTAGAGCCCTTAGAATCAACAAGTATTCATTTAATTCAATCGGCCGTTGTACGGTTAATTCATTTGTTTCCACACAAAGGTATTGATGACTCTTTAGTTGATGAATATAACAAGCAGTCAACATTGGAATATGAGCAGATTAAGGACTTTCTTATTCTGCATTATCACGTAAATCAGCGTGACGACAGTGATTTTTGGCGAGACATGCGCTCAATGAAAATTCCTGATAGCCTTGCCCATAAAATAGAAATATTTAAACAAAATGGTCGATTATTTAGAGAGCAAAATGACTTATTTACTGAAAGTTCTTGGTTACAAGTTATGTTAGGACAAGGGATTGTGCCTCAAGATTATCATCCCTTAGCTAATAACTTATCAGTTGAAAAAATTAATGAAATGCTAATGAAAATTAGAGAGATAAAGCAAGAGCCTATTGATAAACTACCCACTCATGATGAATTTTTGAAAATGTTTTGTCGTCAATAAATAGTTAATCAAACAATGGTCGTAAATATGAACAACATTACTTATAAGAACACCACTTTATCTTCATCCCGTCTAATTTATGGCTGCATGCGTATTGCCGGAGATAACTCTACTCAAGACAAAGCCAAAGGGAAACTGGCAATAAGAGCAGCACTAGATGCGGGTTATACACATTTTGACCATGCTGATATTTATGGCGATGGTCACTGTGAGAGTTTGTTTGGCGAGTTACTTACTGAACTTAAAAAAGAAACGCCAGCAATACGTGAGAAACTGATAATCACCTCTAAAGCGGGCATACGTCGCGATCCTCAGCATTATGATTTCTCAAAAAGCTACATTGTAAATAGTGTTGAAAGTTCATTGCAGCGCTTGAATACCGATTACTTAGATATGTTTTTACTCCATAGACCTGATTATTTATTCAATGCCGAAGACGTTGCCGACACCTTTATGCAATTAAAAACGAGCGGTAAAGTAAAACATTTTGGTGTCAGCAATTTCAGTCCTTCACAAGTTAGCTTATTACAATCAGCGTTAGCTGAGCCATTACTGGTCAATCAAATAGAAGTGAATATCCATAATATTAATAGCTTAACCGATGGCACGTTAGATCAATGCCAGCAGCTTGGCATTACACCAATTGCATGGTGTCCACTTGGAGGTGTTGCTTATCCTGCATGGGGGAATACTTTTTCTACCGCCGATGAAGAGCGTATTGAAATAGAATTAGCACAACAAGCAAAGAAATATAACTGTTTGCCTTGGCAACTTATTTTAGCTTGGCTACTTAAGCACCCTGCTAACATTAGCCCTATTATTGGTTCAACTACGCCAGAGCGTATTGTTGCAGCTAAACAAGCTTTAACCATTGCATACAGCCATGCAGATTGGTATCGCTTACTTGAAGCAAGAAATGGATACGCACAACCTTAACTCGAAATATTATTTAATTACATGCCTAAGTAGCTTACTCAGGATTTAATTATAATCGTCATCTTTGAGGTGTTTAATCGAAGATCTCGTTACTTTAGATTAAGATTGCCACTTGAATAGCCACGAGAATTCAATCCTGAGCTATTCAGACAGACATGTTTTATACAGCATTTAAGTAAGTTACTGGTATTTTTACAATGACTCACTGATTTCTAACAACATCATGCTTTCAGTCCCAATAGCCAGCTATTTGAACTGCAAGTGCTGTTGTGGCAAACCATAAGACCTTATTCACTAATACCACACTGATCTTGCCACAATATAGTCATAAAGCTATGAAGTAAAAACACTGGTTCGGATTAAATATTGTCTCGATAACGCCGCAATTTGTCCCGCTTAATTGGCTTGATATATAACTTCTGATTTAAGCAAATCGTTTTTATAAAATACATTCACCAATAGCTTGAAAGAAGTTCTTTCGTAGTAGCCTACCCTTGGATACGAAAATTTGTAATACACTTTTTGATATTTACTTTTCAATAAAAATAGGTCTTTATCCTATTTCGAGTTCAGCAAAGCAGGTCTGAAACAGAGAAAAACTGGGAGCCTGATGGTGCTATGAAGCCTATAGCCAATCAATGCTTCTTTAACCTCATCAACGCTATGAATTTATGCGACTAAGCAGTGATTGATATTACTCCCCTTCCACGTATTTTGATATATCAGAATAAATTCATTATAGTGAAGGTCGACTCTAGCGATACCACATTATTTTATTGAAAAAAAATAGTGAATGTAAAGGAAAAGTATTAATGACCTTGAGGCATTTGATTGTCATAGCCTGCTTTGTGCTGATAACAAGCATAAGTATATTCTGGCAACAGATGAACCAAACACTGATTATCAATGAGCAACAATATTTGCTAAGCGAAATTGCAAACTCAGAGGCCACCGCCATTGAACGCAGGTTATCTAGCTCTCTGTCAACAACCCATATACTCGCTATTGAAATCCAACAAAATCACGGGGAATTCAACGACTTTGACTCCTACGCTCAAGCAGTTATCGATTCCATTGGTGGCGTTTCAAACTTGCAATTAGCCCCTAATGGCATCATCAAGAACATATATCCCCTGCAAGGCAACGAAAAAGCACTTGGGCACAATATCCTTCGTGATGATCTTCGTAGTAGCGAAGCACAAATGGCAATTGAACGACGACAGTTAACCCTAGCAGGCCCCTTTGAACTCGTTCAAGGTGGCATCGCGATTATTGGTCGTAACCCGGTATTTATTAAAGTGCAAGGTAAGGATACTTTTTGGGGATTTACATCAGCATTGATCTTTCTTGATAAGCTGTTGGCGGTAACCAAGCTCGAGCAACTGGAAAACAAAGGTTATCGTTACCAACTAAGTCGAATTCACCCTGAGAGCAAAAAAACTGAAATATTTGCTCGGTCAAAGCACGATCTTGACCCATTCCCCCAGTCAACTCAAATAAAAGTACCTAATGCTAACTGGACAGTAACCATCAGTCGTCCCATGCCCACTTTATGGTCAGATAGTGCGACTTACAGCATTAGTATTCTCTTAGGTGGCTTGATAGCTTGGTTAGTTAGTTACATACTTCTTCAGCCAGAGTTATTACAAAGAAAAGTGCGAAATAAAACCGCTGAGCTTGAACAACTAGCTTTTTATGACCCCCTAACTGGCTTAGCTAATCGACGAATGCTCAGTCAAGAGCTTCAGCAATTTTTATCTACAGTTAATGACAATAATAAAGCAGCACTTTTGTATTTAGACTTAGATGATTTCAAACGCATTAATGACTCAATGGGGCATAACTCAGGTGATCACCTTCTACTAAAAATCGCTTCACGACTCAATAAAATCGTCAAAAAAGGCGATTTGGTATCTCGCCTTGGCGGCGATGAATTTGCCATATTATTATTTAATACCGATTCCATTAATAATGTCAGTAGAGTCGCTAAAAGGTTGATAAAAGCCGTTAAAAAACCGGTATTTATTGATGAACGCCGTTTTGTTATTTCAACGTCGATTGGCATCACTTTAATTCCCAAAGATGGCAAGAATGCACAGTCTTTATTACGCAATGCAGACATGGCGATGTATGTTGCTAAAAATGCAGGTAAAAATGGTTTTAGTTTTTTCCATCAAAAGCTTCATCAACAAGCGATTGAAAAACACCGTATTGAAAGCGAACTCTCCAATGCGATAAAACGTCAGGAATTGTTATTGTACTATCAACCTCTCATTGATTTAACTACTGGTAAAGTAAAAAGTTTTGAAGCACTAATTCGCTGGCAGCACCCGACAGACGGACTAGTCACTCCCGACCGATTTATCGGTATTGCAGAAGAAAGTGGCCTGATAGTAGAAATCGGTTACTGGGTCATCCGAGAAGCTTGTCAGATGATCAATAAAGGCAAAGTTGAACATCAACAACAACTAACCATTGCAGTGAATCTGTCTCCTAAACAGTTCATGGATCCCAACCTGTTAGAGAATATCCAGAGTATATTGCAAGATATTGATATTGATCCCCATTGTCTTGAAATAGAAATCACTGAATCATCATTGATGACAGATGTCACTGACGCTGTCGATATACTAGAGCAACTTAGAACCATAGGCATTAAGGTGGCGATTGATGACTTCGGCACTGGTTACTCTTCACTGGCACAACTCAAAAAACTGCCCGTTGATAAACTTAAAATTGATCGAAGTTTTATCTCATCGTTAGCATCAGATCAAAGCGATCAAAAAATTGTGCAGGCAATTATCATTATGGCTCACACATTACAAATTGATGTGGTGGCGGAAGGGATAGAAACTCAGCAACAATTAGACCTACTTAAAAGCAAAAAATGCAATATCGGTCAAGGGTACTTTTTTAGTCGCCCAGTCCCCTTTGAGCAAGCACTAAAGCACCTATAGGATTAGATTTGTATCGATAATGTTGGTGTATTGCTTTACTAGCAACAATACACCCATGGCTTGTTAAAGCCGACTTTAGGGCATAAGAATTTCGTTATTTCGCTTTAATCTGTTTAATTTATTTACTGGTCGAGCACACAAAAAATACCACTTTATTAAAGTGGTATTTTAAAGAACGAGCAGTAATTCTGTATATGACTTAATCATCCATTAAAGTTATAACAAATAAACAATCAAAGGTAATGATATCTCCTTCAATACCTCCAAAAGTTGTCATATCCACCATTCCAGACAACCTTACTGTAGCACTACTTCTAGCAAAACGACCGGTCCCCTCTATCACAGCATTACTGTCTCCTGATGCACCTGTTATGTGCGTAATCGGTTGCCCAGAGGGGGTAACCGTCTCATGATTTACTGGTTGTACTGTAGTATTTCCTCTGGTAACTAACATGCCCTCATGCATATAAAAATAAGTTGTACCAACCAAAGCCACACCACCATTTATGCCATCTCCAACATCTGAAAGGCAGTCTCTTGCCATACCTATTTTCTTCCCAGTTTTTGCATTAATAAGATCCACATCAAAACACATAGCGTCATCAAAACCAGGTACATCTCTTAGGGTCATTTCTGCAGATCCAACAAGGTTTAGGACTAAAATACTACCTGCACCATTACCATTACCATGACCATTGGCAAAGGTGCTAGTTGAATGGCTTACACAAACGAATAAAAACAACATAATTGCTATTTTACATTTCATAACGATCTCCTTGGAGAGTAATTTATTTCCACGAGATTTATGCATAAAAGACACCCATGCGATATCCTATTAATTACGTTGAGTTTTATTTATTGAGTAATATAACTAAACGTAGAACTGTAAAAATACTTGACAGTAAAACAGGTTTATTACAGCGCAAAGGGAGAACAAAAAAGTGAAGGCTGTCTCATTCTTTTCTTTTAGGTGTCGCCGCCACCGTGACAATTAATTTAAATTTAACGCCGTGCGCGACACAATTGTTATTAAATAGAGCTGATATTAGAACAGTTCAAGAATTACTTGGTCATGCGGATTTGAAAAAAAACGCAAATTTATACTCATGTTATAGAGCTGCATTCTTCAGGAATATTAAGCCCCATATATAGAAACAAACATTAGAAATATATGGCAAAATATTTATTGCTAATGTCGCCTTAGTACAAAGTGGCCGTATATATGATCTGTCTCAACAACGAGTAAAATGCTTGTAGCCGAATCCTTCGGACAGCTTTTGTTGGTCATTTTTACGGCCTTGTCGCCTTTTTATGTGATTCTACATGAATGTAGCTAATTAGACAGTGCAGGAGCATATTGTCCTAAACAACCACATGACAAAAGCTCTGCCTTGTATATATACCCAACAAATCACTGCAAAAATAAACTCGAAAGTTCAACAGCCCCTAATACCAATACAAATAAATATGTAATCATTCAAATCGACTAAATATTTGATCACTAACTTACTGGTATTGGTATAACGTCTATTCACATTGATTGGTAGATTATTTCAACTGATAGATAGCAAAGCTTAATGGCGCTATTTTATTATCGCCCTGACTATCGGCTGATAAATAAAGCAGCTTTGCATGCTTATAGCGATGAATTCGGCTATGAAGCACATTAAGTGATTCAACATGGTTGGCTGTATTAAAAACAATAACTAATGTTTGCTCTTTATCTTGTCCATTTTCCGACAGCTTATGTGTACGTGAAATAGCAAAAATACCCGGTTTATCTTGAGCGTGCAAAGTATGTTGTTTACCAAATCGTAACGCTGGGTACTTCTGGTATAACTCAGCGTACTTAGCAAAGCTCTGGTAAAACAAATGGCTGTTATCAAAATTGTCAGCGGCTGTCGTTTTATCGGTTGCTAATAAATCGTCATCATTATAACTAGCTACTTTTGAAGGCATCATGTCTTGACGTGAACCTTGGTCGCCGCCATCACCAACAAAACCTTGTTCGTCGCCGTAATAAATAACGGGTACACCACGGCTGAAATATAACATTGCGTGAGCTAACAAATTACGTTTAATTTGCTCCGACTCGCTATAGTTATGCTTACTTTGTTTTAATGAGTAAGCAAAACGTCCCATGTCATGATTACCAGTAAAGTTAACCAATTGGTTTACATTAGTATTTTCAATGTCATCATGTGTGGTTTGGTAGGAATCATCTTTAGCAAACAACGTCGCTAGTACGTCAGTACCTTGTTGTTCAACCAAGGTTTTTTGCAACGCGCCCTGTAAGGCGAAATCTAACACTGATTGCAGCTTTCCTTCAACAGTAAAGCGACTTAAAAGCTCAGGTTCAAAGCTATAAACCTCGCCATACATAAAGAAGTTATCAATCCCTTGTGTTTTGGCATGTTCTACCAACGCAGGTGAAAATGTCTGCCAAAATTCCATATTCACGTGCTTTACCGTATCAATACGAAAGCCGTCAGGTTTAAACTCATCGATAATGGCTTTATAAATATCTACCATACCCGCAACCACTTTATCACTATTAGTATCAACATCGTCAAGACCGGCAAAGTCACCACGAATTGAACTTTCACCTGCCCAGTGCGAGTCACCTTGATTATGGTAAACGTCAATATTATTTAACCAGTTTGGTGTCTTTAAATTCTCACTACCCACAGGAATAAGTGGTGTATAAGTATCATCCTCAGCAAGTTTCGCTGATGATTTATATGGGCAATCATTGCCCTTAACAATCCAACCTAAACCATCTTCACCGTGACATTCTTTATATTTGATAACGTCGGCCGTGTGGTTGGTAATAATATCGAAAAATACTTTTATGTTGCGCTTATGCGCTTGCTCAATAAAGTGCTTTAAGTCCGCATTGCTACCTAAGTGAGGATCAATTTCAGTAAAATCTAAAATCCAGTAACCATGGTAACCGGAGGTACCAGCTTGCATAGCTTGATTTCTTAAAACAGGCGTTAACCAAATAGCCGTTATGCCCATATTATCAAGATAAGACAGTTTATCTGTAAGCCCTGCCAAATCACCACCGTGATACATACCTTTATGGGTTTTATCTAAACCACCACGTGATACAGCACGCTTTTTATCGCTAGCTGCTGCACCTAAATCGTTACTTTCATCACCATTGTAAAATCTATCAGGTAAGACAAAATAGAAAACTTCATCTTGAAAGTCTCGTTGTTGGTACGGCGCGAGTTTACTCGCTTTTGCTGCTTCATCTTGACTTAAACCTGCAGATAACGCTTTTGCATTAACAGCTATGTTTAGCGCTAGTAAACTGCAAATAGTTAACAATATTCTCATCATTTAGTTTCTCTTAATCAAGTAACAGTGAAGCATAAAAACAACCGAAAGCTGGCAAGGTAATATTTCCGTCAACCACTTTAGCTGTTGTTAGGTTATGATCAGTGAGCACTAAATGCCCATCAGTGAGTAGCTCACCCATAAATAAATCAAGTGATAATTCCTGCGCTTGATTACTGAAATTAAAACAAACTAACAGCTTTTCAGTTCCATCGTTACGGATGAAAGAAAGTATCGGCTCTGGCGTGTCAACGAAAGCAATATCACCATAAAGCAAGGCACTATGTTGTTTACGCCATTGAGTAAAATGGCGGTAACTATTTAACACCGAATCAGCTGCATTCTCTTGTAAGTTAACTGATTTTTCTTGATGTTCTGCCACTACCGGTAACCAAGGTTTAGCCTGGGTGAAACCGGCATTGATTTCATCATGTTGCCAAGGATGGGGAGTACGACAACCATCACGACCTTTAAATTGTGGCCAGAAAGTAATACCGTAAGGATCTTGAATATCTTCAAAAGCGATATCAGCTTCAGTTAAGCCAAGTTCTTCCCCTTGATAGCTACAAACGCTACCTCGTAAAGAAGAAATCATTGCGAATAGCATTTTAGCTAAATCAGAGTTTTGCTCTGCATTTTGGCTCTTTCCCCAACGACTGATTACACGTTGCACGTCATGATTTGAAATTGCCCAACAAGGCCAACCATCAGATACACGTTCTTCAAGCGTTTGTACTACTTGCTTAATATAAGCAGCGGAAAATTCTTCGGTTAGTAAATCAAAGCTATACCCCATATGTAATCGATGATCACCTTGAGTATATTCTGCCATCGTTTTGAGTGAGTCTTCTGAAGATATTTCACCTAAAGCCACGGTACCCGGATATTGATTTAATAACATTCGAATGGACTCAATAAACGCTAAATTTTCATTTTGAGTATTATTAAAGTAATGATATTGATAAGCATAAGGGTTCTTTTCATCAAAGCCTATACTTTGTCTTAGCTCCTTGGGTTTAGCCGGATTATCACGTAGTTGAGCATCATGAAAACAGAAATTTATGGCATCAAGTCTAAAGCCATCAACACCGCGTTTTAACCAAAACTCAACATTATCAAGCACCGCTTTACACACTTGTGGGTTATGAAAATTAAGATCGGGTTGGCTAGATAAAAAGTTATGTAAGTAATACTGCTGGCGGCGAGGCTCCCACGTCCAACCTGTACCACCAAAAATGGATAACCAATTATTAGGCGCTGTACCATCTTCTTTCGCATCAGCCCAAACATACCAGTCAGACTTATCATTTATTTGGTCTTCTCGGCTATCAAGAAACCATTGGTGCTGATCAGAAGTATGACTCAACACTTGATCTATCATTATCTTAATATTGCGTTCATGTGCTTTAGCGATTAACTCATCAAAATCAGCGAGTGTACCGAAAATAGGATCAACATCACGATAATCACTAATATCATAGCCAAAATCTTTCATGGGTGATTTAAAAAATGGTGAAATCCAAATAGCATCAACACCTAAGCTAGCAATATAATCTAGTTTACTGATTATGCCAGGTAAATCACCGATACCATCTTGATTAGCATCATAGAAGCTTCGCGGATAAATTTGATAAATTACTGCACCACGCCACCACATTTGTTCACTCATTCTAAAACTCCACACTGTATTTTGCATTCATCAAAAGAGGTACCACTACTTTTGATTGAATTCTTTTTTATAGTTACAACTTAAGAATACGCAATTCATTTGGTGGGGAATAGCCCTTGCATACGTATGCATCCACTTTCCTTAACTCTGCATACGTATGTAGTAAAAACAAGGGCTGTTATCGTCATCGGTGAAAAGCTATATATGAATAATGACAGCAGCCCATAAACGATTATATGATAAGGTTTAAGTGCAAACTCAAAATATGTTACTTCGACTATTGGCTGTAATCGTAATAATGCCGTTATTTAGCTAACTAAGCACTGCATACGTATTCAAAGTGCTGCGTTAGCTTGAGTAAGGTTATTATCCTTATCATTAAATCAAAAAATTCAATTAAGGGTTATGACTTGCGCTCACTTCTACTAATGAAAAGTACTTTTCTGTTTGTTCTTTTATTTACTGTCCAAGCCACAGCAAGTGAAAAAAATAGCTACCTAAGCTATCACTTAGAAGAGCAAAGCATAGTGATTAGCACAACACTCGGGCAATTAACCTTAAGTGCCTATAGCGATAATGCCATTGAAGCAACTTATCAATATGAGAATAAACTTAATAAAGCCGCATTCTTACCTTCGTTTGCCATTAAAGAACATGCCCACAAGCAAGAGTTTTCTGTAAGAGAAACCCCTCAGAAGCTCCTACTATCAGCTGGAGCACTTAACGCTGTTATTAATAAGTCGCCTTTTAACATTAGCTATTATCATGGCGAGAAGTTACTAGTTTCAGAAGAAGCTGGCTTTTTTACTGGCACTACATTAGAAGATAAAATACAGCATCAGATACAAGGCTTTCGTTTTAAGTTAAGTGATAATGAAAAATTACTCGGGGGTGGTGAACGCGTATTAGGCATGGATAGACGTGGGCATCGCATGCCGCTTTATAACCGTGCTCATTACGGTTATGAAACCAAGTCAAATCAAATGAATTTCAGTTTACCTGCGGTATTTTCTAGCAAAAAATACATTTTACTCTTTGATAACTCGGCTAAAGGTTGGATGGATTTAGGTAAATCTGAACAGGACATTATGCAATTTTCAGCGGTATCCGGTCGCATGTCTTATCTTGTTTTTGCTGGTAATACTTACCCTGAACTCATCAACAATTATGTTGATGTCACCGGTAAACAACCGATGCCGCCGCGTTGGGCACTGGGTAACTATGCCTCTCGTTTCGGCTATCGCTCTGAGCAAGAAGTACGAGCTACGGTTAATAAATTCATCGAATTAGACTTTCCAATTGATGCCCTGATTTTAGATCTTTACTGGTTTGGTAAAGACATCAAAGGTCATATGGGCAATCTAGCTTGGGATAAAGAAGCATTCCCTACTCCTGAAAAAATGATCAGCGACATCAAAGAACAAGGAGTGAACACGATATTAATCACTGAGCCTTTTGTCCTAACAAGCTCCAATAAATGGGCTGATGCTGAGCAAAGCCATGCTTTAGCAAAGAATGCTGAGGGTAAACCCAAGCGCTTTGACTTTTATTTTGGTAATACTGGCTTAGTTGATGTATTCAGCAATAAAGGAAAAAATTGGTTCAATAACATCTATGAAACGTTATTCCAGCAAGGTGTAACCGGTTGGTGGGGTGATTTAGGCGAACCAGAAGTACACCCTAGTGACACCTTGCATACGTTAAGCGACGGCAACGTGGTAAATGGCGATGCGATACATAATGTTTATGGCCATCAGTGGGCTAAAATGGTTTTTGAAAATCAAATAGCCCTAGCTCCAAATGAACGTCCATTTATTTTAATGCGCTCAGGCTTTGCTGGTTCACAGCGATATGGCATGATGCCATGGACGGGCGATGTAAGCCGCAGTTGGGGCGGCTTAAAACCACAAGTAGAACTTAGCCTGCAAATGGGCGTGTTAGGCATGGGGTACACTCATTCCGATCTAGGTGGCTTTGCTGGCGGAGAAACCTTTGATAAAGAAATGTATATCCGTTGGTTACAATACGGTGTATTCCAACCGATTTACCGTCCACACGCACAAGATAATATAGCGCCAGAAGTAGTATTTCACGATAAAGAAACACAAGATATTTTGCGTAAATTTATCAAACTCAGATATAACTTACTGCCTTACAATTACACGTTGGCCTATCAAAATAGCACTACCGGCATGCCTTTGATGCGCCCGCTATTCTTTGAGTATGAGCTTAAAGATACGCTTAATCTCAACTTAATGGATAATGCTACAAGTTATTTATGGGGCGATGCTTTTTTAGTTACACCTGTTGTGGATGCTGGTGTAAAAGCGGTATCAATCCCCTTACCTAAAGGTATTTGGTTTGATTACTTTACTGATAAAAAGTATCAAGGTGAGCAAACAATTTCTTTAGAAACTAGCTTGGATACCCTACCTGTATTGGTTCGCGCGGGTTCATTTATTCCCATGGTTAACGATATGCAATCAACCAAAGATTATGATAGCAGCCAACTAACACTTCATTATTATGCCGACGATGCAGTAAAGAAGAGTGAAGGCAAAATGTATGAAGATGATGGTAAGAGCTTTCAATCAATATCACAAAATCAATATGAAATATTACACTATAATGCCAAACAGAATAAACAGAATTCAGGACAAGATAATATAGTATTCACCTTTAATCGCACAGGTGATGGTTACCCCGAGATGCCTGTTAAAAGGCAAGTTTCTTTAGTTATTCATCATTGGTCTAATGCCCCCAAAAGCATCACCGTTGAAAATAAAGTAATGCAGCTAGGCGCTAATTCACCAGCATCTAATGTGTATTGGGATAAGATAAAAAATACGCTAACAGTGAAGTTCATATGG
>Ga0105358_10000530_pt1 | contig 19122 bp, 19 predicted proteins | sample GOMGulsemesocosm_5_FD_83509 | JGI IMG/M metagenome (GOLD analysis project Ga0105358, IMG submission 83509) | Methane-oxidizing microbial communities from mesocosms in the Gulf of Mexico - GOM15C Gulf of Mexico | ecosystem: Environmental > Aquatic > Marine > Cold seeps | place: Gulf of Mexico... | reverse complement strand
TGATGTCGATACCAAGCCTGAGGTATCAAGAACATTCATACTCAAACTACCTTTATACGTAGACGCACCACCCATCATGTTAACCGCAGCAATTCGCCCATGGTCAACCGCTGTTGGTTGAATCGCGTGGACTGAATTCCCACCCGTTGAGAAATCTGGGCCCTGAGCAACGTCACCCGCAGCATAAATATCTTCTACATTTGTATGGAGGCCTGCATCAACAAGAATGCCATTATCTGTTTCAATTCCACTGCCTTCTAAAAACTCAATGTTTGAATAAACGCCTGTCGCAACAATGATCAAATCGTACTGTGTCAAACTGTCATCATCACGCTTTAATGCAGGTCCTGGCTCAATCGATTTAATGCTACTCGGAAGAATCATGTTGACCCCTTTCGCCTCACACCATGATTGAATCATTTTACCCGCCGTTTCATCCATCATACGACTGACCATAAAGCCAGTACGGCCTAACATTACAGTAAGGTCAACGCCTTTTTTAAGCATTGCTTCAATGATAATAGACGCCACAAAACCGGCACCTAATAATGCAACTTTTGACCCTGGTTTAATCGAGTCAAGGATTTGTCGACCGTCCTCTAATGTCCAACAGTTCACAACACCAGTCGTATCCGACCCTGGGAAAGGGCAATTCGCTGGACGAGAACCCGTCGCAACCATCAGCTTGTCATACTCATACACGTCACCACTATCAATGATGACATTATGGTTTTCAGAATCAATTTTTTCAACTTTTGCGAACACATGATTAATGTTCAAGCCTTCAAAGTGACCATCTGTTTTTCGAAGATGTGTACCCGTATCTTCGATCATGCCACTTAAGTAGTATGGTAAAGCCATACGAGAATACGGCGACTCTTTTTCTTGACCAATCATCGTAATTGAACAATCCGAATCTGCCTTCCTAAGGGTCTCTGCAGCCCTCACTGATGCCGGACCGGCACCAATCAGTACATATTTTTTAATATTTGATGAAGCCTGTACCGGTTCAACTGTTTTAACTTGTGACATTTCCTTACTCTCCTGTTCGTCGGTTTCTGGCTTCGCTTCCTTAGTTGAACAACCAAAACCTAACATTGACGCTATTTTGCAAAAAACACCCATTATTGATCTCCCCGTATTTATAAATTATTTTTATACCGGCATTTACATTAACTTTTTATACTGCATTAAATATTAACAGAAAATCATTAATACGAAACAAGCTTTTAATCTTTCAAGCCCAACACGTCCTGCATGTCATATAAGCCTGCAGGTTGGTCTGCAACCCAACAAGCTGCTCTGACTGCACCCGTAGCAAACGTCATTCTACTGGTTGCTTTATGACTGATTTCAATACGTTCGCCTTCATCAGCAAACATGACCGTGTGCTCACCAACAATATCACCTGCTCTAATCGTTGAAAAACCAATCGTTCCATCTTCACGTTCACCTGTAATCCCTTCACGCGCATAGACAGCACAATCATCTAAGGTCTTACCCATGGCATTGGCAACCACCTCACCCATTTTAAGCGCCGTACCGGACGGCGCATCCACTTTATGCTTATGGTGCGCTTCGATGACTTCAATATCCACGGACTGCCCAATCGCTCTTGCCGCTAATTCGAGAAGCTTTAATGTAACATTAACGCCAATTCCCATATTTGGTGCAAACACAATCGGTATTGATTTAGACGCTAATGTTATTTGGTCTTTTTGTTCATCAGTAAAACCCGTTGTGCCAATCACCATTGCTTTTTTATTGGCTTCACAAAAAGCCAATTTATCTAAACATGCGTCTGGGCGCGTAAAGTCGACTAAAACATCAAACTTGGATACTTGATTTGAAAATTCTGATGCAACTTGCACTTGCAGACAACCTAAACTTGCAATTTCACCAGCATCTTTACCTATTGCTGGAGAACCATCACGTTCAATAGCCACACCAAGCGTTGCCAACTCATTTTGCTGACAAGCTTTAATTAAATTAAGTCCCATTCGGCCACTAGCGCCAGATATAGCTATGTTCGCCATCTTTTCCCCTTATCACCGCCATTTAAACTACTTACATTCCAGCGATCATTATTCTTCTTAAACCACTGGTTAATCAATTAAGATTTCATCTTATCAAAAAAGCTTTTAACACCGCCTAACCACGAGTGCTCTTGCGGGTTATGTTTCGTGCCACCCGTTTTAAAAGACGCTTCTAATTGTTCAACCAACCCCTTCTGCTCGGCTGTTAAATTCACAGGCGTTTCAACACTAACACGACACATTAGATCACCCACAGAACCACCTCTTACCGGCTTCACCCCTTTGCCTCGTAATCTAAATAATTTACCTGTTTGTGTTTCTGCTGGAATTTTTAATTTAACCTTTCCAGATAAAGTCGGCACCTCAAGCTCGCCACCCAGCGCTGCTGTTGCAAAGCTAATCGGCATATCACAATATAAATTTGCGCCGTCACGTGTAAAAATAGCATGATCACGAACATTAACTTGAACATATAGATCACCGGCAGGACCACCATGGTCACCCGCTTCTCCTTCACCACCTAAACGAATACGATCACCTGTATCTACCCCAGCTGGAATTTTAACCGCTAACGTTTTTTGCTCTTTTGTTTTACCTGTACCACGACACTTTCCACATGGGTCTTTGATTTGCGAACCTGAACCATGGCAAGTTGGGCAGGTTTGCTGAACAGAAAACATGCCTTGTTGCATACGAACTTGACCGTGACCAGCACATGATGAACAAACACCTGACTTACCACTTTTTGAACCCGTACCCTTACAGCCCGTACAGCTAACAGATGTTGGTATCTTAATTTTGGTTTCCATACCAAAAACCGCATCTTCCAAAGACAAATCTAAGTTATAGCGTAAATCTGCACCACGAGTAACTTGGCTACGGTGCCCGCCACCCCCGCCACCAAAGATATCACCGAACACATCACCAAATACGTCGCTAAATGAGTCACCACCGGGGTGACCTCTACCGCCACCCATTGATTGATCGACACCTGCATGACCAAACTGATCATAAGCTGCACGTTTTTGTTCATCACTTAAAATGGCATACGCTTCTTGAATATCTTTAAACTTCTCTTCAGCCTCTGGATTGTCAGTATTCCTATCCGGGTGATGCTTCATTGCTAAGCGTCGATACGCTTTCTTTATTTCGCGCTCACTGGCATTACGAGCAACATCTAGTGTTTTGTAAAAATCTGCTTTTTCCATAATTCTCAAATCTTGAATACGTCAAAGCCACCGATAAATCGGCGGCCATGTCGCAGCCCCAAACGGGCTATATTTAAGTAACTTAAAACTAACGTTTTAAGGCTTATTTTTTATCGTCTTCTTTTACTTCTTCAAATTCAGCATCAACAACATCATCAGCATTTGCATCAGACTCTGCTTCTGCAGAAGCACCTTCGGCCGCTCCTTCAGCGCCTGCATCAGCGTACATTTTTTCAGCTAATTTACCTGACAGTGTAGTTAAGGCTTCTGTTTTCTGTTCAATAACTTCTTTGTCATCACCTTTGACCGCTTCTTGAAGTTCAGCAATTGCTGCATCAATATCTGCTTTTTCAGATGCTTCAACTTTATCACCCATTTCTTCAATGGATTGCTCAGTTGCATGGATCATACCATCAGCTTGGTTTCTAGCTGTCACAAGCTCATGCAGTTTTTTATCTTCTTCAGCATGAACTTCAGCATCATTAATCATTGCTTCTACTTCGTCATCTGACAAACCACTAGAGGCTTTAATAACCACTGATTGCTCTTTACCTGTTGCCTTATCTTTAGCTGATACATTTAAAATACCATTTGCATCAATATCAAACGACACTTCAATTTGTGGCGTACCACGGCGTGCAGGTGGGATATCCTGAAGGTCAAAACGACCCAATGATTTATTACCTGATGACATTTCACGCTCACCTTGTAGAACATGAATCGTTACGGCTGTTTGATTATCTTCCGCTGTAGAGAATGTTTGACCTGCCTTACTAGGAATAGTCGTATTCTTCTCAATTAGCTTTGTCATCACGCCACCCATTGTTTCAATACCCAATGATAATGGTGTCACATCTAATAAAAGTACGTCTTTAACATCGCCAGCCAACACACCCGCTTGAATCGCTGCACCCACGGCAACTGCTTCATCTGGGTTAACGTCTTTACGAGGTTCTTTACCAAAGAACTCAGCAACTATTTCTTGAACTTTTGGCATGCGTGTTTGACCACCAACCAAAATCACATCATCAATTTCAGATGCTGATAAACCGGCATCTTTAACCGCTGTCGCACATGGGGCAACTGTACGCTGAACCAGGTCATCAACGAGTGACTCAAGCTTTGCACGTGTTAACTTAACATTCAAATGCTTAGGACCTGTTGCATCGGCTGTGATATATGGCAGGTTAACATCTGTTTGCTGGTTAGATGACAACTCAATTTTTGCTTTTTCAGCTGCTTCTTTTAAACGTTGAAGGGCTAATGGATCATTGTGTAAATCAACGCTGTTTTCTTTCTTAAATTCATCCGAAAGAAAGTCGATAATACGTAAATCAAAATCTTCACCACCCAAGAATGTATCACCATTAGTCGATAACACTTCAAATTGGTGCTCGCCATCAATTTCAGCAATTTCGATAATTGAAACATCGAATGTACCACCACCTAAATCATACACAGCAACCGTACGGTCACCAGTTTTCTTATCCATACCATACGCTAACGCAGCCGCTGTTGGCTCATTAATAATACGCTTAACTTCTAAACCAGCAATCTTGCCAGCATCTTTCGTTGCCTGACGTTGCGAGTCATTAAAGTAAGCAGGTACGGTAATAACCGCTTCTGTTACATCTTCACCTAGGTACGCTTCCGCATCTTTTTTAAGCTTCATCAAAATACGCGCAGCAATTTCTGGCGGCGCCATCTTTTTACCTTGCGCTTCAATCCATGCATCGCCATTATCAGCTGCTAAGATTTTGTACGGCACCATGCTGACGTCTTTTTGAACAACATCATCTTTAAATTTACGCCCAATTAAACGCTTTGTAGCAAATACTGTGTTTGTAGGGTTTGTTACTGCTTGACGCTTTGCAGATTGACCAACAAGCACATCACTTTCTGCTGTAAACGCTACAATAGAAGGCGTTGTTCTTGCGCCTTCGCTGTTCTCAAGTACTTTCGCACTATCGCCATCTAATACGGCAACACATGAGTTCGTTGTTCCTAAATCAATACCTATAATTTTAGCCATTTGAATATCTCCGAAATTTAATCATTTTGTTTGTTAGTGATGAGATGAGGGCATTAAATGGAATTTTCAAGCCTGCTCATCAATTTTCTTTGTCTCTGTAGGGGCTTGAGACTGCGATACAATCACCATCGCAGGACGCAATAAGCGATCATTAAGCGTGTAGCCTTTTTGAAATACCTGTATGACTGTATTCGGTTCGTGATCAGCGCTTGGAACCATCGATATTGCTTGATGAAATTCAGGACTAAAACTCTCACCTTCTGGATTTACCTGTTTAACCCCTGACTTTTCTAACGAAGAAAGTAACTGTTTATGAGTTAACTCCATTCCTTCTTTGATAGCGGTTATATCACCGTCAGTTGTTGTTGCTGATGCTAAGCCCATCTCTAAGCTATCTACAACTGGCAACATATCTTTGGCAAACTTCTCAACTGAGAATCGGTGTGCTTTTTCAATATCTTTTTGAGTTCTGCGGCGAATATTTTCTACTTCGGCCTTCGCTAACAAAACCTTTTCCCAGTTTTCATCGGCACGTTCAATGGCAGCATCAAGCGCCGCCTGTATGTCGACTCCGTCTGATTTCTCATCTACTTCAATTGTTGCATCCATGACTTCTCCGACAATACTTTCTTCAGTATCAACCGGTGGTTGCTCAATATTTTCTTGATCTGTTTGTTCTTCAGACCCCATAGTCTTTCCTCATTGTTTACACTTAATTGATTATCATCGGCTCACTGTGTGTAAGCACTAGAATTGTTTTTAGATAAATGGTGATGAATTTTAAGATTTCAAGGCTTCGCCTAAAACTTTTGCAGTAACATCAACCAGTGGAATCACCTTGTCATACGACATACGTGTGGGACCGATAACACCTAAAACCCCCACCATTTGATTATCAACCACGTAAGGCGCTGTCACCAAGCTACATTCGCCAAAAGGTTGATAGCCTGACTCCTCACCAATAAAAATCTGGACACCTTCAGCATTCATGCAACGGTCTAATAAGTGCATGATGTCTTGCTTTTGACTAAAGGCTTCAAATAAATGGCGCATGTTATTAACATCCGTCAACTCTTGAAAGTCCATCAAATTAGTTTCCCCTGACAAAACAACGCCTTCAGGTTGCGTGCTCGGTACACTTTGATGCGCTAGATTAATCGCATCAATCATCATTTGATTGACTTGTTTACGCGTTTCACCCATTTCATGCGTAATAATTGAGGTCACTTGACGAAGGCTTTGACCTGCAAACAAAGAATTTAAATAATTTGATGCCTGTTGCAAGTCAGACACTGAGAAATCTTTTGACGTTTGAATGACACGGTTATGGACTTCATCATCATTTGTCACCAAAATAACAAGAACCTGTCCTTTCGATAACGGCATAAATTCAATATGTCGAAAATTTGCCGTTTCACGTTTCGGCATGCTCACCACGCCAGCAAGATGCGTTATACCCGACAGTAGCTGAGATGCATTAGTGATGATCTGGCTACTTCCCCGCTCTTTTTCAACATTTATTTTAAGCTCGCTTAACTGCTCTTGCTCTGGCCTCCTAACCGTCAGCAAGGAATCAACAAAAAAACGATAACCGCTATTAGTTGGAATACGTCCAGCTGATGTATGAGGAGAGTGAATCAAACCAAGGTCTTCTAGGTCAGACATTATATTGCGAATGGTTGCAGGGCTTACGCCCAAACTTTTATCACGAGAAAGAGCCGCCGAAGCGACCGGTTGTCCATCTGCGATATAACGCTCGACCAACAACTTCAATAAGTGGCGCGAACGTTCATTCAACTCTTGATTTAAGTGACTCATAATAACTGTATTATGATTTAATTTAGCACTCAAAAACAGCTGGTGCTAAAAATAACTATTAATTTAGGTTTTACATTCTGGCGCAAATCGACTCACTTCGTGTAAACTTTTCACCTCTAGTAGAGGAGCAAAATGAATACGCAATTTAAACGAGTTGGGCTTATTTCCAAACCTAATGCCACCGATATTTCCACAACGGTTCAAGCCTTATACAAGCTATTAAAGCAAGCTAACATTAGCATAGCCATTGACCCTGAAACGGCTCATCATATTTCATTACCTGCCGAGCAAGTCATGAGCTCCAACTCATTGGCTGAGCAATGCGACCTCATCATGTCTATTGGTGGTGATGGTACTTTATTGTCGGCAGCTCGCGCCCTCGTTGATAAAAAAGTACCTCTCGTGGGAATAAACTTAGGTCGTATTGGGTTTTTAGTCGACATATCGCCTGAAGAAATGAGCGTTCAAATAAAGCAAATTCTAGAAGGTGAATACCACGAGGAAGAACGCATTATCTTAAACACACAAATTATTCGTAATGACGCCCTTATTCACGAACAGTCAGCCTTCAACGAAGTAGCTATTCATCGGCTAAAATCACCTGGTTTAATCGATATTGAAACGTACGTTGATCATCGTTTTGTTAACGCCCAACGCTCAGATGGACTCATCATTGCCACACCCACAGGTTCTACTGCTTACGCACTTTCTGGTGGCGGGCCGCTAATGCACCCTTCTCTTGACGCAATAGTACTTGTACCCATTAATCCTCACACACTCAGTAACCGCCCCATTGTTGTTGATGGAAACAGCGAAATCGGCATTCGGTTTAGCCAACGAGACAAACACGAGGCCCAGATCACTTGTGATAACGTCATCCTTCCAAGCATCCTTGAAGGCGACCTCATTAACATTAAACGGCATCGCAACAAAATACGTTTATTACACCCAACGAATCACGATTTTTTCAATATCTTGCGTGTAAAGCTCGACTGGAGCAAGGCCCCTCAAACTTAAACAGACATGCTTAAATCTATCGACATTAAAGGGCTTGCTGTTGTTGATCAATTAAGCCTTGACCTTGAGCAAGGTATGACTGTACTTACTGGGGAAACAGGCGCAGGTAAATCAATATTGCTCACCGCAATGAAACTATGTCTCGGTGAACGGGCAGATGCTTCGTTATTACGGCCTGGCGTTAACAAGGCCGACCTTAGTTTGGACTTTGATATCAGCAATATCCCATCTTGCCAGCACTGGCTCGTTAACAGCGACCTTGATGACGAAGGTGACTGTTTAATTCGTCGAACTGTCAGCGCAGATGGCCGTTCAAAAGCCTATATAAATGGCCAAGTCGTTAATTTAAACACTCTGCAAAAACTGTCTGAACACCTCATCAGTATCCACGGTCAACATGCACATTTAGATTTGCTACACGTGAGTAAACAATGTGAACTACTGGATGCCTCTTTGCCTTCTCAAACCCCCCTAATTGAATGTCATAAAAGCTTTAAGCTTTGGAAAACATTAAATGAGGAACTTCTCCACTTAACAGATGGGAATGAAGATAATGACAGTGAGAAACAGCTCCTAAAATATCAAATTAATGAGCTTGAACAAGCTGATGTTATTCACCTTGACTACGATGAGTTAGTTCAAAAACACTCTCTTGCATCCAACATGAGCAAGATCATTGAAATTTCTGAAAACCAGATAAATGCATTATACGAAGACGAAACATCATCCATTCATAGTCAGCTCAGCACTGCTTCACATGAATTAGAATTATTGACAAGTTTGGCACCTGAATTTACTGCAATATCTGAACAAATCAAAGAAGCTGGCATTCAAATTCAAGAAGCCTGTCGAGACTTAAGAACCCAAATTGATAGGCAAGATGACGACCCTGAGCAACTCAGCTTACTTGATCAGCAATTAAGCACACTACACGAATTAGCACGGAAACTTCATACTGAGCCTCAGCAACTCCCTGAAAAACACACTCAATTAATCACTCGACTAGAATTACTTGAAAATCGTAATGAACGCTTAGCAAACATTCAACAAGAAATTATTAACGCAGAAAAACTCTACAAAGAAAAAGCTGAATTACTCCATGACAATCGAAAAAAAAGCGCATCAAAACTCAGTGCTCAAATTACAAAAACGTTAAAAACACTTGGGCTTCCTGATGGAAATTTAAAAATAAACGTCAGCTATTTGACAGAAGAAAAACCACAAAAAAACGGACTGGATAACATATCGTTTCTTGTAACCACCAACCCTGGCATGCCAGCCTCACCCATTGGAAAAGTTGCCTCAGGCGGAGAACTCTCCCGCATTAGCCTTGCAATACAAGTGGTTACTAGCCGCAGCAACACAACGCCCACTTTAGTGTTTGATGAAGTCGATGCCGGTATTGGCGGCGGCGTAGCTGAAACGGTTGGGACCTGCTTACGTGAGATTGCTACCGACCGACAAGTACTCTGCGTCACCCACCTTCCTCAAGTTGCCTCACAAGGGCATCAGCATTTGTTCGTAAGCAAACAAAAAGACCATGAGCAAACTAAAACGCAAATAAACTCACTTAATCGCGTGGATCGCATCAATGAAGTAGCTCGTATGCTTGGCGGTATTGATATGTCAGAAAAAACCATTGCACATGCAAAAGAAATGGTAGAAAAAGCTATTTAGCACATAACTCACAAACACCATAGATGTACAGACTATGGTCTGTCATTTTGTAGCTCTTTTCTTCAGCAATCACTTTTTGACGCTGCTCAATCACCTCGTCATAGAACTCATCTACCCGACCACATTTCACACATAAAATATGGTCATGGTGTTCATCTTGGCATAATTCAAATACTGAATTTCCACCTTCAAAGTGGTGACGGTTGACTAGACCAGCCGTTTCGAATTGTGTTAGCACGCGGTATACCGTTGCCAACCCAATTTCCTCGCCATCATCTAAAAGAGCCTTATACATATCTTCAGCTGACAGGTGCTTAGTACCGCTGCTTTCCAACATATCAAGAATTTTTAAACGGGGTAAAGTAACCTTTAAACCAGCAGCCCTTATATCTTTAGACTCCATTTCAACCTCTAATTTAGGGTGGATATAAAAGTGAGATAATGTATCATCACACTTTTACAATCATACACAGAAGACTCTAAATGCGAAAGCTTCTCATTTTAATAATGATATTCATTTCAAGCTCATTCTTATTAGCTTGCTCGACCACCAAAACCCTAAATGATAAGATGCTTGAGGTCGCAGATACCCTACCTGGCGTTTATAAAATTGATGTTCACCAAGGTAATATTGTGAGCCAAAAAATGATTGATCAACTTCGTCCAGGTATGGATAAGCGACAAGTCAAATTCATACTGGGCACACCTTTATTGGTTGACCCATTCCATAAAGACCGTTGGGACTATTTCTACGATATAACAAAGGCAGGGAAACAGCTTAAAAGAGAGCGTATTACCGTTATTTTTGATACGGACAAACTCATCAGCCTACAAGGCAATTTCAAGCCCAGCAATGAATTTAAACCGATGACCATCAACACGGAAGTGGTTGATGTGCCTAAACGAGAAGAAAGAAAAAGAGGCGTTATTGAGAAAGCACTCCACGCCATAGGTATCGAGTACGAAGAAAAGTTTTAACATGAGCATAAATCCATATTTAGAAAAAATTAGCCAAACACCACACGCCAAAAAACTGAAACTAAAACTGCTTAGTGCAGACAAAACAACTGCCACTTTACTACTCCCCTTCAGTAAAGAGATTATTGGCGACTCAGTTAACAATTATATTCATGGCGGTGCTGTTACCACCGCTATTGATACCGCATGTGGTGCTGCCATTTTTCAAGCACAAAACAATCTACGTGCCTTAGCAACCCTTGATCTAAGAGTAGATCATGTTCGCCCGGCTGCTTCCGGTGCTGATGTTAACGTACATGCAGACTGCTACCATTTGACGCATACCATTGCCTTTGTTCGCGCCACTGCCTATACCGATGACATAAGTTCCCCCATTGCAACAGCAGTCGGCACCTTTATGCGTTCTAACAAACAGTTCCCGATAAACTAATATGCAATTAGTAGAAAAATTAAATGACATTAAATTGCGTCATGATTATGAAGCAATTGTTGAGCTGATTCCGTACGCCAAAACAATCGGTGTAGAAACCAGCATGATTGGTGAAAGTATCGTATCCAGCCTACGCTTTATGGAAAGCAATATTGGCAATCCTGCGATACCGGCACTCCATGGTGGTGTTATTGCTGGATTTATGGAAAACGCTGCTTTGCTACATTTAATTTGGGAAATAGAACTTGTTAACATACCTAAAATTATTGATTTTTCTATTGACTATCTACGCCCTGGCCAAGCTTCCACAACCTATTCAAAGTGCGATATTATTCGCTTAGGAAGCCGTGTTGCTTTATGCAATGTCACCGCTTGGCAAGAAGATATTAATAAACCTATCGCCCAAGCTCGAGGACACTTTTTACTATCAGAGAACAAGCCCATTTAACGCTGCATAAAAAAAGCCTCGCTATAAAATAACAAGGCTTTTAATGTGTCACTTTACTGTTTAGCGTCTATACATCCATCAATTTCCTATAGCCTTTCCATAAAGAACGTATTGCTCCTTCTGTAACAAAATGATCGTCTGTTCCTGTTCCAACACCCCCCATTTCGAGTACATTGGAATAGTTTCCATCCCGCACAATCGCTTTTTGGCATAGTTCTGTTGACTCACCGTCTTCCATTGATATTAACCCAGCTGGACCGACTAAATTCAACTGTTTTAATCGGATGTTACGCAACTCTTCCGTATCATCGGTATAACCAAAGAAAGTCCAAACCAGCTCAAACTCATTTTCATTCTTTGGCAAAATTTGGCGAAACGCTAGTGTATTTTGAATTTGGTGCACCACCAAAGAAGGGAAAAGTGAAAAGATGACCGTCGATGTATCATCATCAAACTCTTTCGCTCCAGCCAATAGTGACATATCCGCCAATTGGTAAGTACCCTCTTGATAGGTTCTCGTATTGTCACTCTTAGCATCTGATAGTTTACTTTCATCTTCCTTACTATTTTCAACCCACAACACAGAGTGCACATCATTATTCACCAAGCTACCACCACCAAGCGAAGCACGATAAATACCAAAAGTTGGGTGAAATAAATGCAGCAAACTCGCGTGATAAGGGTCTTTAGTATTCTCGGAGTAAAACTTCCAGTTACCTGCAATATACTGGCGAGTATGACCTATCACTTCAATAGGAGCCTTTAATATGCGTTTAAAGTGATACGCTATATCTTCACCCATATAGCTTTCAATATCGGGCGTTTCATCACTAAAAGTACCAAAAATAACACCAAGATGATTAACAACGCGTACTTTACGTAAGCTATGTTGCTCCTTATCAAAATCTTTTGGCATACCGCCCTTTCCAGCTAAGCCGCGTTGAAAAGGCACACCGCGGAGGTCACCTTTAGCATCAAACGCCCATTGATGGTATACACAAGTATAAGCACCATCCTCTGACTTACCATGACGCTCTCGGCAAATTTCTGCGCCTCGATGAGCGCAACGGTTCACCCAAGCGTAGATTTCATTATCTTGACCACGTGTGACGACCACAGGCGTATCACCAATATAAGTGGATTTAAAACTGCCTTTTTCAGGTAATTCTGCTTCTGTTGATAAGTAATTCCAAGTTGGGCCATTATGTATTTTTGCTTGCTCAAGGTCATACACTTCGCGACTGTTAAAAACTGAATAAGGAACTGCTGTGTAGTCTGCATCAGCAGGCCATTTTAAATGTGGGGGTGTTATAACGTTCATGTTCATGCTCTTTCTCCTTAAATAGGGATAACCATTAATGTGGTAATGCGATGAGTATCGTAAATAGCGGTACGTTCTTTGAATTTGAGAACGCCATTTTCTCGGACAATGACGTCAACGTAGCGACCTACGTTATAAACAGTACTTTCACCATCATTGCAGGTCTTAAACACGGCGTAATTAGACTGTACCTTTATGGTGTCACCATCACCTGTGCTGATAACTGGGTTACTAGTAACATGGCGATACCATTGAACTTGATAGACATTAGCATGCCTTAAAGCAGTGATTCTATCCTGCAACATACCGTGGCTATCACACCACATTACTGCAGTCGGTAAGCCCATTTCATGATTTTCTCGTGGAATAACTTGATACAGGCATTTTTCGGTAAAAAAATCTGGCCAACGTTCTAAGTCATCATCATCGATACATTGAATATAAGCGTTAAGTAGCTCATCAACTTCATTTTTTAATTCTAAATCTACACCGGTATTTGTCATAACGTTTCCTCAATTTATTGAGTTCTTTAAACACAACCTGAGGACGAGTATCACATGCAGCACTATATTAGAAAATGATTATGATCAGAAAAAACACATCTTTTAAACAATTTTAAATATAAAAAAGGCGCTCTACTCATAACAGCAGAACGCCTTTCCGTTTTATAAACTAGCTTTCTTAGTACATTAAATATTGTTTTTAACGTTCATCAAAAGCGTTTATTAATTTACCGCTTGTTTTCAGACCCCTTCATAAGCTTGAGGGTGAATACGCTCATTGGAACCAAACAATCGATTAAGTGCATTCACATAAGCTTTTGCTGAAGCGATAACAATATCTGTATCAGAGCCATGACCATTAACTATACGCCCACCCTTTTCCAACCTAACGGCAACCTCACCTTGAGAGTCCGTACCTTCAGTTACATTACTCACCGAATAAAGTTGGAGTGTCGCATCACTCGCTATCACCTGTTCAATCGCTTTAAATGTTGCATCAACAAGGCCACTACCTTGGGAAGCTGCTGTTTTTTCAGCCTCATCCACCATCAAAGTAATACTTGCTTCTGGCCTTTCTCCCGTTTCAGAACACGCCCTAACCGAAACCAATTTAATAGCCTCACTAAAAGCCTCTTCCATTTTAAAGTCCGACAATAACGCTTGGATATCTTCATCAAAAATTTCTGATTTTTTATCAGCCAAGTCTTTAAAACGGCGAAAAGCATTATTTAGCTCCTCTTGACTATCAACCGTGATATTTAACTTTTCTAAACGGTCTTTAAACGCACTGCGGCCAGATAGTTTGCCCAACACTAATTTATTTGAGCTTAAACCTACGTCTTCTGCTCGCATAATCTCGTATGTTTCGCGGGCTTTCAACACACCATCTTGGTGAATACCCGACTCATGCGCAAACGCATTAGCACCCACAATCGCTTTATTAGGTTGAACAGCAAACCCTGTTATACCCGACACCAACCTTGAGCAATTCATTATCTGAGTAGTGTCTATACCAACATCACAAGGCAATAAATCCTGTCGTGTCCGTACCGCCATGACGATCTCTTCAAGAGCAGCGTTACCTGCCCGCTCACCCAAACCATTAACTGAGCACTCAACTTGACGCGCACCATTCATAACGCCTGCCAATGAATTAGCCACCGCCAAGCCTAAATCATTATGACAATGGGTTGAAAAAATAGCTTTATCAGAGTTTGGTACCTTTTCTATTAACTGACGGATGGTATTGCCATACTGGTCAGGCAAGTTATAACCCACCGTATCGGGAATATTAATCGTCGTTGCACCTGCATTTATCACCGCTTCAATAATTCGGCACAAGAAATCAAGGTCTGAGCGGCCCGCATCTTCAGGTGAAAATTCGACATTATCGGTAAAGTTTCTCGCAAGCTTTACCGCATCAACCGCTTGTTCAAACACCTGATCAGGCGTTAATAACAACTTCTCCTTCATATGTAGAGGAGAAGTGGCAATAAATGTATGTATGCGCGATGCATTTGCATCTTTTAATGCCTCACCCGCACGCTCAATATCTGCTTTATTTGCTCGCGCCAAACCACAAACAACACTATCTTTAATGGTTCTAGCAATCCCCTGAACAGCTGCAAAATCCCCTTCACTTGAAATAGGAAACCCTGCTTCGATGATATCAACTTTCATTTTTTCTAAGGCTTTAGCAATACGCAATTTTTCCTCTGCAGTCATCGCTGCACCAGGACTTTGCTCGCCATCGCGTAAAGTTGTATCAAAAATTATTAACTTCTCTTTACTCATTTCTAAACTCCAAATGTCATTTCTATGACAAATTTTTACTTAATAGTTAGGTAGCTGCGTTTCACCTCGCCAGGAATATTCATTAGCCGCGGTGCGGCAGTCGGGCAAGGCTGAGAAGAAGGGGCTGCTTAATCGTAATAGGGCACGCGAATACATCACCGAAGGCGATGTTAAAATTTACGTTGCTATTAGCGAATTTCATAAGGCTTAATATAATCTATTTCCTTTCTATTTCAAGGCAAATCATTCATTCACTGAACGAGCCCCTTTTTTTGTCACTTTCCCTGCTGCTGCACGTTGACGCCTCACTTCTTTTGGGTCAGCAATTAATGGGCGGTAGATTTCAACGCGATCCCCTACCCGTAACGGTGTATCAAGTTTACAAGGCTTACTGAAAATCCCCACTGCATTATTTGCCAAATCGATATCTGGAAAAACCTGCAAAATACCAGATTCTTCTATCGCTTTTTGTACATTCAACCCATCCAGAAAAGGTACAACCAAAATCAACTGTTTTTCAGGCGTCGCATATGCAACCTCAACATTACCCATAAATCTCGTCTGCTCGTTTAATAAAAGAATCCATCAGTGAACCACAAATTTGACTAAAAATGGCGCTAAAAACAAAGTTACTGACAGAGCTTTTAAACTCAAAATCAATTTCCATCGTTATTTTACAAGCATCATCGCGAAGGTGCTTGAAGTGCCACTCACCGTACATAGATTCAAATGGCCCATCGAGCAATTCAAGTTTGATGCTTTCACCCACTTTTAACTGGTTTTTCGTGCTAAAAACTTTATGTAGTACCTTCCAAGCCACTTCAAGCTCAGCTGTCATATCTACATCCGTTTCAGACAAAACCTTGCTACTCTTACACCATTTCAAAAATGCTGGGTATGCAGCTACGTCGTTAACTAGGTGAAACATGTCTATTGCTGAGTGACGAACTAATGCACTGCGTTCAATCTTATGCATACCGTTAAATCACATCAATGGCTTTTAAGAAAATAATAACAACCGCTACAGGCGATACAAATTTCACTAAAAATCGCCAAACTTTATACATTACTGCTTGCTTAAGGTCTAATTCATTAGTGCTATCTTTTTCACTCATCACCCAGCCGGCAAAGATGGCAATGCATAACCCACCCAGAGGCAACATAACATTTGCTGTTAAGTAATCTAAAACATCAAAAAACGTTTTGCCAAAAAAGGTGACGTCTGCTGTGAGATTAAACGATAAAACAGTACCAATACCCACAGCCCAAGTAACAAGGCCAGCCCAAATACAAGAACGCATTCGACTCATCTTCTTATTTTCAACCAACCACGCAACGGCCGGTTCAATAAGTGATATTGAAGATGACCAAGCTGCAAAAACTAACAATACAAAAAATAACGTACCAAAAATTGAGCCATACGCCATATGACCAAAAGCAATGGGTAATGTCTGAAAAATAAGACCTGGGCCGCTACCCGGTTCCAAGCCGTTGGCAAAAACAATAGGGAAAATCGCCAATCCTGCCAATAAAGCCACCGCGGTATCAGTCAGTGCGATGAGAATAGCTGTTGAACCAATAGACACTTTTGAAGGCAAATAGGAGCCATACACCATGATAGCGCCCATCCCCAAACTAAGCGTAAAAAACGCATGCCCCATGGCGGTTAAAACACCTTCGTTTGTCACCTTCGAGAAGTCAGCTTTAAATAAAAATGAAACGCCTTCCTCAAATGCACCCTGCTCCATGGCATAGCCAACCAATAAAATCAAAATAGCCAACAAGGCAGGCATTAAAAACTTTACTGTTCGTTCGAGCCCCTTCACACCCCTAGCCACCACAAGCATCGTCAGAATCATAAATAAACTATGCCACGCCAATAATTTTTCTGGATCAGCTATAAATGTCCCAAAAATATTACTTACTCCATCCGCCGTGACACCTTCAAAAACACCTGACGCTACACGAACAACGTACGCCATAGCCCAACCGGCAATCACACTGTAATAGGATAAAATCAAGAACCCTGCTATAACACCAAGCCAACCTAACCAAGACCAGTATCGACTCGCTCCTGCCTCTTTCGCCAAATCTCTCATGGAATTAATAGGGCTTTGTCTACCTCGACGACCCAACATTATTTCAGCCATCATTATTGGCAGACCAATCACCAAAATACACAATAAGTAAATTAGAACAAATGCACCGCCCCCATTTTCACCAGCAATGTAGGGGAACTTCCAAATGTTGCCGAGACCTACAGCCGAGCCCGTCGCCGCCAAAATAAAGGCTAAGCGAGACGACCATTCCCCATGTTGCGATGTTTTTCTCATAAATTATGAAGCTTGTTTTTATTATTAATAAATTAACTCAACTTTGCTATTTAACCAAGTTATTAACTGACTTTTATAGCGCTAATTTAGCGGCTCGCTTAGAATAGCGTCATGGCAGGTAAAAAGAAAAAAGCACGTCCTAATTCTATCGCATCTAACAAAAAAGCAACGCACGATTATTTTATCGAGCAACGCTTTGAAGCAGGAATGGTATTAGAAGGCTGGGAAGTTAAAAGCATCCGCGATGGTCGCGTACAACTAAAAGAAAGCTATGTCGTCATAAAAAATGGGGAAGCTTGGCTAGCCGGCGCACATATATCCCCTCTTTTGTCCGCCTCAACTCACATTGACCCCATGCAAACACGCTTACGAAAGCTACTACTTAACCGTCGTGAACTCATCAACCTTGTTGCTCTTGTAGAACGTAAAGGCTATACCATCGTTCCACTATCAATGTATTGGATTAAAGGCCGTGTAAAGCTTGAAATCGGCTCTGCCAAAGGCAAGCAATTACACGATAAGCGTGCTTCATCAAAAAACAAAGATTGGCAGCGTGAAAAACAACGCATTATGAAACACGCAGGTTAATTTAATTACATATCGCCGTAGGGGTCATTTAACCCTTTTAGAATTTCTTGCGATGATTTGAAAATTAAAAAACCCACACCAAAAAATGCCCAGCTAGTGCTTAACACCCAATAAGCAACCAAGTAAGCCAGTTCCAAAATATCTCTTCTAGCATCCATCATGCTTGAATCGTGATAAGGCAAAAAAGCCAATGGCGCAAATGTTAGCACCATAAAAGCGACACCCTTATTAACTGTATACACTGGCAACCTTGTTTTAGCATATACAAATGCACTGCCACCAAAAAACAAATACATCGGGTAACAAATTAATAAAATGATGGCTTGCGCCGGCATTACATCACTAGCCCCATGCACGACTTGATACCAAGAAGCATCTTGATGCACCAAAAAACCACCCGCAACAAAGCCAACAAAAACTTGCGCAATAATAAACGCTACTAATATTAAGTGGCGCCTCACATAAACATCCCCTTCAATTGTTTCTTTGCTCTTTGAATAGCTCATCAAGAAGACCCAAACAACACTTAAAACCAATAACTCGGCCTTAAAAATATTTAACAAAGAAACATTATGGTATTTAGCCTTCTCAGCATACGAAAAAAGGTCGCCCAAACTTAAGAAACTTGGAACCCAAATAGCACCCAGCATTAAAAACAAGGCAACACATGCAGTCAATTGTATTTTCTTCGATAACACGGTTCCTCCTACCTTCAATGAGATAACTATTCTATATATTTATGAACCTTTCGTGCTGTATAGTATCAAACCTAAACCAAAGGGGGTGACCTGGCTTCGACGTGGGTAGCAAAACCTTAGGTGCATGTCGAGCTTTCAGGAATCTCGTAAAACATCTGAAAAATTATAGTTGCAAACGACGACAACTACGCAATCGCTGCTTAAGAACCAGTAGATTGCTGTCTGACTGGAGCCGTGCTTA
>Ga0105358_10000525_pt1 | contig 19154 bp, 18 predicted proteins | sample GOMGulsemesocosm_5_FD_83509 | JGI IMG/M metagenome (GOLD analysis project Ga0105358, IMG submission 83509) | Methane-oxidizing microbial communities from mesocosms in the Gulf of Mexico - GOM15C Gulf of Mexico | ecosystem: Environmental > Aquatic > Marine > Cold seeps | place: Gulf of Mexico... | reverse complement strand
TGTTTATCCTGAAATTTCCTGTCGTAACTTAGCTTTTTTCAATTTAATTTAACATAGCTTGTTGTAAAGCCAACCAAAAATTTTGCACTATGGCATTATCTTGTGGGCTAAGTTCGGTTTTCGCTTTAGTTAGTTTATCGCTTACTGCTTGGATTATCGCTGTCGATATCTCTTGTTTTTCATCTGCGAATTGTGAAACTGCTGACGAAAACAAACCACGTAAATAACCACTAGCAAATAAGGTATCACTATCAATATCTTGATCAAACAAACCATCTAAATGCTGATAAACATCAGCGACTGTATGTAAATTTTTCATCATGTAATTACCTTTTAAAACTCTCTTCTAAATCAAAATTTTCTAATATACTCAACGTTCAAGCGATGGGGTTTAACTTTTTACAAATAAGTTTGGCAATACCCCCATAAAAATTAATAGCCTACATAGGGCTAGCAACCGGATATAACACTTGATCTCTATAACCTGTGGTAACAGGCATAAATCCAGAAAAGCGTTGATCTAACATAGCATCACCCGTATCACTAATTAATGGCCTATTTCCAAGTGCGGTTAATTTTGCTTTAGTGGCGATAATAGTAATATTTTCTTTACCTCCACCTTGCTCAATAATAGTACGAATAATACGCGGACTTAATTGTTGGTTACCACGCCCAAACAGATGCCCTTGGCCGCCAATTAAGGTAATAATTAAATGCACTATTTGATTATTCTTTTGCGCTTGCATCAGCTGTTCCCATAATTTTTCTTCGGTAACATCATTGGCGATTAATACGTTATTTTGTACCAAGTCCACACCTAGTAAAGTGTTTTTGAGGTTAAGTTCCGTCATTAAAAAAGCCGTTGTTGAGCCTGAGCCAATGATAAATAAGTGATCACCTGCCTCACTCATTTTATCAATGACATCTTCGCTAATATCGTGCAATACCAAATCATCAGACTCTATACCACCTGATTTTACTGCTTGTACATAATGTAGTTCGCTAGGGATTTGCACTTCCCCAAATCGTTTTGCTTTAACAACACCTTGGCGAAATAAAGATTCATCAATATCCATAATATCACCTGTTGTTAATGTGACTAATTGCTTAGTAACCATTAACTCCACTACACGCCCCGCTGCTATTGGGGTAATGGCATAAACGCCAGAATGAATTTTACAGCCAGCAGGGATACCCAAAACAGGTGTTTGCGCTTGTTTTCCTTGGATAGCATGTTCTAATACTACTTTGGCAATATTACGGGCAGTTCCGTCACCGCCAGCAAAAAGAATTAAATCTACTTGTTCAGCAAGTAAGGCAGTAACCGCTTGCTCTGTGTCGTCTGCTTGCGTATTTTCATCCTTGGTTTTATAAACTAAGTTAACTTGAAAGCCTAACGCTTTGGCCGCTTTTTCACCCATTAAACTATTCACGGTATAAACAGTGATTTCATTTTGGTAAGGCTGTAATACTTTTAATGCGGTTTCTGCACGAGCATTAGCTTTTAGCTCACCACCTAAAGCTAATGCTCGTGCAGCCGTACCATCACTGCCTTTTAAAGCAACACTACCACCAACGCCAGCAATAGGGTTAATAATGAAACCTAACTTAAACATACACCCTCTGCTTTGATATTAGAAAAATGCTCAATAGTTAATGGTAATGGCGTATTGTAAAATTGAGCCAATACGTTGATAAATAAATGAGCTCTAGCGGGAAAGCCATCATCTAAAAATATCTGCACCTGTTTGAATACCTTCTGTTTAAAACCATTAGTATCCGCTTGAAAGCCACTTAAATTATCAGAAGATATATGAAACTTCTTTTGTGCTGCCACGTTAAACGCCCACTCTATCGCTTGAGGAATTACTTCAACTTGTTCAAATTTTTTCTGTTGTTGCTCATTTCGACCGTCAGGTATATACCAATAACCAAAATCTTCTAGTTGTCGTCTTGCCTCGCCTGCTTGACACCAATGTGATATTTCATGAAAAGCACTCGCATAATAACCTCGAGCGAATATTATTTGATGGTATGTACAGAGTACATCCGCTGAAGAATCCGTTTCAGATAAAAGCGTTGCCGGCAAACAACTCTTCGTAGGTAGGCTATTCACCGATAATCTATTTGAAGGTAACGTCTTCATAGGTAAATATAGCGGCTCATCACCGCCTTTAACTAAACGAGTATTAAAGGCTTCAGAAAAAGTGTCATTAAACAATTGAATAAGATCTTGATACTTATAGTGCATAGGTTATTAAATGAAGGGCTAAGAGGGTTTTCGCTATTGTAACGAAAAATGGTGTCTATTTCACCCAGCGAACGTCAGAAAGCGCCTTAAAGCTACCTCCTAAAACTATCGCTAGAAAACTATAGCTTGAAAACTATCGCTTGAAAATATAACACCATAAGCTGATTATTAAACGTTAACTGGACTTTTTAATCGAGTGATTAATCACTAAATATCCTAAAACACCTGATATTAATGAACCAATAACAATACCTAATCGTTCATTATAAAAAGAAGGTATATCACTGGTTTGATCGAATGCTAAAGAACCAATAAATAAGCTCATGGTAAAACCGACACCACAAAGTAATGCGACACCATACAACATTGACCAATTCACATTATCTGGCAATTTAGCAAAACCAAGCTTTATCGCGATAAAACAAAAACCAAAAACGCCTAATTGTTTACCAACTAATAAACCTAAAATAATACCTAATGGCACAGGTGACATAACTTGAGCTATACCAACATCAATAAAGCTAATTCCTGCATTAGCAAAAGCAAAAACAGGTAGCACAATAAAGGCAACTGTATAGTGCATGTTATGCTCTAACGATTTCAGAGGTGATGGCTCATCACCTTTACCTTTTATCGGAATAAAAAAGGCTAAAATAACGCCAGCTAAGGTGGCATGCACCCCTGATTTTAATACCGCTACCCACAAGATGATACCAATAAAGATGTAAGGGGAAGTAGTAGTAACATTCTGTTGGTTAAGAACAAATAATGTAGTTATCATACTCGCGGCAAGCACAAGCGATAGCATCGATAACTGCTCAGTATAAAATATGGCAATAATAACAATCGCACCTAAATCATCAAAAATAGCTAATGAGGTTAAAAACACTTTCAGCTGTAAAGGTACTTTCGTTCCAATTATAGCCAAAATGCCTAAAGCAAAAGCGATATCAGTTGCCGTTGGTATAGCCCAACCATTGAGCGCACTAGGGTTTTCATAGTTAAAAGCAACATAAATCATTGCTGGCATCACCATGCCCCCAATAGCGCCAATCGCAGGTAAAGTCACCTGCCCTGGCTTTGATAAACCACCCTCTAAAAATTCACGCTTTAACTCTAAACCAACCAAAAAGAAAAATAGCGCCATCAAACCATCATTTATCCATAGTAATAATGGTTTAGCTATTTCAAAGCTACCAACAGCTACAACCACGGGTACATCAAGCAATAGATTGTACCAACTAACCCAGGGTGAGTTAGCAATAATCATTGCAAATGCGGTAGCAAACATCAAAATAATGCCACTAGCCGACTCTTTTTTTAAGAATGACTCTACCGTTGTTATAGTCATGTTTTTCCTTATATTTTCTTTGTTAATACAACCACTAAATTTAATAAAAACTATTATTAATTAGACATAATATGTCATAAGCAATAATCAAGGCAACTGTTAAATTAATTTGCAAATAGATGTAATTCAGTAAAAATTCGGATTATTATAATATAAACGAAATAAATACAAAAAAACAACTTTATAACTAGTCTAGTCAGGTTAATAGAGTGTAGTATTCAAATAAGTTTAGTAGTAATTTATAAAGGTAGGTAATGAAAAAACTCGATAATATAGACCTTCGCATTTTAACACTTTTGTATAATGACGCTGATATCACTAATAAAGAATTAGCCGCTAAAATAGGAATTGCGCCCTCAACCTGTTTAGAGCGAGTAAAGCGTCTTAAACAAAATGGGGTAATTAAAGGCGCCTTTATTGATGTTAATCTAAAGACCATTGGGGGTAACATTGAAGCTATTGCTGCTATTCGTTTGCAACCTTATTCTGAAGAAATTGTCAATAAATTTCGGGATGACTTATTAAAGTATCCCGAGATATTAAACCTTTATCATATGGGCGGCAGTTATGATTATTATATTCACATGTCAGTTCAAGACAGTGAACATTTGCGACAGTTTGTTTTTAAAAAGATCACTTCACGAGATGAAGTTACCACGGTAGAAACTTCATTAGTATTTGAACATAGCCGCAGTGGTGTACTACCTGATTTTCAACAAAACTAGGGAATGATAATCTTTGGAGAATATTTTACAGCTACTTGTTTGATATTTAATGATTCAATAAATATTAAACAAATAGCTGATTTTAACAAATATAAATGATTACATTTTTAATGAGATTCGTATTACATACCAATTTAAAGGAACATCCTCATGAAATTACTAGCATTTGCAGCAAGCAGCAGTTCAAAATCAATCAATAAACAACTTATCACTTATGCGACATCACAAGTTAAACACAGTAGTGGCGTTGAAGTAGAAATTTTAGATCTTAATGACTATGAAATGCCACTATTTAGCCTAGATAGGGAAGAAGCGCTAGGTCAACCACAAGAAGCTTTAGATTTTTTCGCTAAACTAGGCCAAGCAGATGCCATCATAATTTCTTTTGCTGAGCATAATGGTTCTTATACCGCTGCTTATAAAAATCTTTTTGATTGGACTTCTCGTATCGATCAAAAGATTTTTCAAAATAAGCCCATGGTTTTCTTGGCAACATCACCAGGCCCTGGTGGCGCAGGTTCAGTATTAGCAGCCGCAACAGAATCTGCACATTTTTTTGCCGGTGATGTTAAAGCGAGTGTCTCTATTCCTAATTTTTTTGATAATTTTGATCACGAAAAACAAGTATTAACTAACCCTGAATTAACAAAAAAACTTCTTAGTGCAGTGGCTTTACTAACCAAAGCTAAACAGAGATAACTAAGTCAGCATAACTCAAACGGTGCAAGTCTGTTTATTAAATGGCAAGCTTGTGTTTTTTTACCGCAATGTTAGCAAGTAAGCAGGCACCATCAAGCGCATCACCTTTTGCTATAACTAACAAACGTTTAGTTGTGGCTGACAACAACATTTGAGTCACTTTGGCAAGCCCACCCAACAAAACGACTGGCAAAGTAGTATTTGCATGTGTGTCTCTAATGAGAGATTCTACTTCCGCGACATGATTGATAATAATTTTTTTCGCTACAGGACAAACATTTTGATATTGAGTCACTAGAGGTGATAACTGTGAAAAATCGACAGGCTTTGCATTTGCTAACCAAATGGTAATAACCTCGCGTGTTATCACATGACTCGCTTTAGCATTAATCAAAGCAGCAACGGCTTGAGCTAACTGACTCCGCGCATAGCCAAAATATTGAAATTCAGCCACTAAAGCCTGAACACTATGGTAGCCAAGTTTAGCTCCACCTCCTTCATCACCAATAAGAAAACCCCAACCACCAACCAAATGTTGAGTTAAGTTACCCTGATCATTTAACTGTAAGCGCATCCCTACAGATCCAGTACCTAAAGCTATCACAGCAACCTCTCCGCCATTATTTGCCCCATAGGCAGACGTGGTTGCATCACTACAAATATCTAGGGAGGTAAAGCGATGCGCAAAGATTTGTTGCAACTTAGTAACCGTATCGCTTTCACCTGTTCCCGCTAAACCAAATACGGCAATCACATCAAGAGAATGGCAAGCAGCTTGCCCGATTAAATCATCAATTAAAGCATTTAATACATTCACCGCACCTATAAAGTCATTCGTTAATGATGATGGGCCCGACTCAACTTGCCATTGCTTTTGAGTAGTTAGGTTGATTAAACGAGCAAGTGTTTTAGTTCCTCCCCCGTCAACCCCCAAAATATAGCTAACTTTACTCCGCACATGTTTTTTATTTTCTAACGCCATTAGGCATGTACCTCAATTTTGTTATGCCAGTTTCAATAATTAGGTAATCTACTTATTAGACTTGAGGGCATATTGTGATCTAAACCAAAGCGCAGCCATATAAAAACTTAAAACGTAACTTAAGTGGATTAAATAAAAAAATTTTAGTTGTTTATATTGAATAGCATTAAAGATTAGCATAGATTGTCCACTCTAAAATTTCACTCTTAAAAAGTTCACTCTGTATATAAAGACTAAGCATATGACAATTCAAAAATACTTTCCGTATATTAATAATAAAATGTTTGCTGAAAACGTGGCTATTAGCGATATAGCAAAACAAGTAGGCACGCCTTTTTACTGTTACTCAAGTACCGCTATAGCCCAAAACCTCAAAAGCTATCAGCAAGCTTTTAGTGACCAAGATACGCTGATTTGCTTTGCCGTAAAAGCAAATAGTAACCAAGCAGTATTATCTACTTTAGCAAAACTAGGCTCAGGTGCCGATGTTGTGTCAGAAGGTGAAATTCGTCGTGCTCGTGCTGCAGGCATTCCCGCTGACAAAATAGTCTATTCTGGGGTGGCTAAAATTGAATCAGAAATAACGTATGCGTTAAGCCAGGGAATTTTTCAATTTAATGTAGAATCTGAACCTGAACTTGAGCTTATTAGTCAAGTTGCTGTACGGTTAAACACAACAGCCGCTATTGCTTTTCGTATAAACCCTGATGTTTGTGCGAACACCCATGCAAAAATATCTACCGGTAAGGCTGAAAACAAATTTGGTGTGCCAATAAGTAAAGCCCGACTTGCTTATAAGCAAGCAGCTTCATTACCTAATATAAAAGTACAAGGTGTTGATGTTCATATTGGCTCACAACTAACCCAACTTGCCCCATTTAAAGAAGCATATAAACGTATTGCCCAATTAGTGACAGATCTTACTGAAGATGGCCATGAAATCAGCGTTATCGATATTGGTGGTGGCTTAGGGATTACTTACAATGACGAAGTAATTCCTAGTACAAAAGAGTACGCTGCTATTGCCAAAGCCCAATTAGGCCATTTAGCCTGTAAAATTATCGTTGAACCTGGTCGATCTTTATTAGGGAATGCCGGTATTTTAGTGTCTAGTGTAGTATTAGTTAAAACAGGTGAAGAGCGTCAGTTCTTAATGCTAGATGCTGGCATGAACGATTTAATTCGGCCAAGTATGTACGATGCTTATCACGAAATACTTGCGGTAAATACCACAAATACATCAAAGAAACTTTATGACGTTGTTGGTCCAGTTTGTGAAACTGGCGATACTTTTTCTAAAAACCGCCCAGTAAATGAATCAAAATCAGGTGATTTAATTGCCATAATGAGTTGTGGAGCATACGGCGCAGTAATGGCGTCTACTTATAACACTCGAATGTTAGCGCCAGAAGTAATGGTAAAAGATAATAAATTTTCTGTAGTTAGAGCACGTCCAACCTACGAAGAAGTCATTAATGCTGATTCAGTGCCAAATTGGGTTTAAAAACAGTAACGGAAAAAGCAACGACAAGTAAGAGAAGTTACGACGTTGAGCTATCCATGCCCGAACACACATACCCAAGTCACTTCAAGATGCGAGCCTGAGCATCTGAAGTGGTTTTAATGTAAGTTATCTCGATTAACACTCAACGACCAACTCATCACTTACTTGCTGTTGGTAAAATTAAACCACATCTTAGAATGGACACTAAAAGACACAACAAACATCGTCTAACATCGAAGTAATCACCCAAACATTTTTGTATCCAACCCTAATTAACTGCTCCGCTGCAAAAGTCGCTCTAGCACCCGTAGCACAATGAATAAAAATAGCTAAGTTTTCATCAGGATGCATTTGTAGCATTTTCATTTCTAACAAACCGCGAGGAATATTTATCGTATTTTCACTCGATTTGTTAGCAAATTCAGCTGGCTCTCTAACATCAATTATTAGGCCATTTTCTGCCTTGTATTTAATAGCAGCATCTGCTGCAGTTATCGTATTAAGTGACTGTCTTGCATGAGCAATCACTTCAGGTATAGTTTTTAACATCGTTTATCCTTAATTCATTCTCATTCATTTAAAATCTAATCATACTCTAATCATACAAAGCTATTTATCTATACCCAAGCCACTTCTATTATCATCTTTCAAACCAATTTTCTTCAATATTGTCATCATTAAACACCATTTAGTCATTGATGATTGTAATAAGTTTATTCCAATAAATGCCGTAAACCACAACCAATTTTGCGAATGAAACTGGGTTAGTAGTAATGAAAGTAAAATCATAGAACCCGCAACAAAACGAAGTGCCTCATTGACCGTCATAATATATTCTCCAAATCGTTAATGAAAAAGGAATGCTTGATTGCTAATTTAGCTTTTTCTTATTTAATTATATTAGCCTTTACTAAATTAAAGTTCAATAGTAGAATAAAACTAACTATTTAGCTAGGCAGTTGAAACAAACAGGTTTAGGACATACATGACAAGCGATAAAAAAAAATTACTAGAAAATGCTCAAGACGTAGCCACAATTTTAAAACAATTAGCTAATCCCTACCGTTTAATCATCTTATGTTCATTAGCAAATGGCGAGCTTACTGTTGGCAATTTAAATGATCAGGTTGAACTATCACAATCTGCACTTTCCCAACATTTAGCTAAACTAAGAGAAAGTAAAATAGTAACGACAAGGCGTGAATCACAAACAATTTACTATCGAATTGTTAACCAAAAAATAAAGATTTTATTGGAAGTTTTACAACAACAATTTTGTGAAGATATTTAATTTATTTCTATTTGATTAAATTGTTATCTATCATTTCAACATTCACTCATAACTTACATTTTAAAGGACTGCTAACTAACTATGCAGACTCCAACTAATTTTACTGCCAAATTGATTAGCCGCGTTTTAGCTAGTAATCTGCCTTTTATTATTTTGGTTTTATCCATGCTAGCGGGCATGATGGCACTTAGTTATACGCCACGAGAAGAAGAGCCTCAAATTGTGGTTCCTATGATTGATGTAGTGGTTAACGCTGAGGGTATTAATGTACAACAAATGGAACGTTTGGTCACCACTCCCTTAGAGAAATTGCTTGCACAGGTAAGTGGCGTTGAACATATTTACTCTGTTACCCATAATAACAAAACCGTAGTAACCTTAAGATTTTATGTTGGTGAAAATCGCGAAAACGCCTTACTAAATACCTACAATAAGCTTCACTCAAATACTGATAGGATTCCAGCCATTGTCACTAACTGGCGAGTACAGCCAATAGAGGTAGATGATGTTCCTATTATTATGTTGGGTTTATGGAGCAGTGATAACACAACTGTAGACGACTATGAGCTACGTCGTTTAGCCGAAGAAGTCTCAACATTTTTACAAGCCATAGATAATACTAGTGAAGTGAATATTGTTGGTGGTCGCTCAAGAGAAATACAAGTTAACTTAGATCCAGAACAAATGACCGCGAGAGCCGTTGCTATCGCAGATGTTTTAAATGCTATTCAAGCCTCTAACACTCTACAACATCATGGTAACCTTGCCTTAGAAAATCAGTCTTTTCGTCTAGAAAGTGGTGATGTTTTTCGTGATATAGAAACGTTAAAATATGCCCCTATTAGTGTGATTGATGGTAGTGTTATTTTATTAAAAGATATCGCAAATATTACTGATGGCCCAGCAGAACAGAGCAGCTATACTTGGATTGATTTTGCTAATGGTCATCAACAACAACTCTATTCAAATAACATTGTCACAAATAACAATGGCGCTAGTAACAATAGCGCTAGTAACAATAGCGCTAGTAACAATGGCGATCATCCCATTGTTACAATCAGTGTAGCCAAACAACCTGGTAGTAATGCCGTTTTCGTAGCCCAAGCGGTACACGATAAAATAGCGGTATTACAGCAATCAATTTTTCCACAAAATGTTCATGTAGAAGTTTTACGTGATTATGGTGAAACAGCGAATGAAAAAGTAAACAACCTCACCACAAGCTTAGCGTTTGCTGTCTTTACCGTAGTAGTATTTATTGCCGTATTTTTAGGGTGGCGATCCGCTATTGTTGTAGGCTTAGCCGTACCTATTTGTTACGGCATTACCTTAACATTAGATTTAGCCTTTGGTTACACCATTAACCGTGTCACCTTATTCGCACTAATTTTATCGCTAGGTTTATTAGTCGACGATCCTATTACCGGTGTTGACAACATTGAGCGCTATTTAAAAAATAAAGGTGGGTCTTTGCAAGACAAAATAGTGGGGGCTATTAATGAAATAAGAGTGCCCTTATTAATGTCAACCTTAACAATCGTATTAGCCTTTATCCCTCTTGCCTATATAACCGGCATGATGGGGCCTTACATGGCTCCTATGGCTTTTAATGTTCCTTTAAGTGTGATCTGCTCCACCTTGGTTTCTTTTTTAGTAACCCCTTGGTTAGCATCAAAATTGATAAAACCAAAATCAACAACAGCACTCAATGAGCACAATGAACAAAGCCAAGGATTCAGCCAGTTTTACCGCCGAATGTTGACACCACTATTAGAGAATAGAAAAAAAAGTAAGCTTGTTCTTTGGCTAGTATTAATATTGTTTATTGTTGCCGCCATGTTGCCCGTTATGCGCTTAGTTCCACTAAAGTTATTACCGTTTGATAATAAAAACGAGATACAAGTTATTATTGATATGCCCGAAAATGCTACGTTAGAGCAAACTGCTGCAATGGCAAAAATAGTATCAAATAAAGCTCAACAACTACCCGAAATTAAAGCAATAGCAAGCTATGTAGGGATACCATCACCCATTGACTTCAACGGAATGGTTCGTCAATACTATCAGCGTCGAGCACCTTACATGGCTGACTTGCGTATAATTTTACTTGATAAAAAATTACGTGAACATCAATCACATGCCATCGTGTTGAGGTTAAGACAGCACTTAGCAGCACTAAGCACTAACAGCATAAAAATTAAAGTAGTGGAAGTTCCACCAGGCCCTCCGGTTCTCAGCACGCTAGTTGCTGAGCTTTACGGTGATGAATTTACGCAATACAGTGAGTTACAACAAGCAGCAAAGGTTGTTGAGTATCGATTAAAACAAGAGCCCTATGTGGTTGAAGTCGACTCAACTGTCGGTAATGACCAACCAAAACTTCGCTTCGTTACAGATAAAATAAAAGCCGCTTTGTCGGGTATTTCTACCGCGAATATTAACCAAGCACTGGCAGTTGCTAATGCGGGAAAAGTTGCTGGTTACCTGCATGTAGATAGTGAAGCAACGCCACTGGCAATTAAAGTAAGGTTACCCATTGAACAACGAGAAACACTCGCTGACTTTTATCGTTTAACCATCAAGGGGCAAGCTGGTTTTGTGCAAAATACTACTCCTCAAGGTATAGATATAGCGCCACATTCACTTGTTTCATTAGGCGAATTAGGACAATTCGAACAACAAATAAATGATAAGCCAATCTTTCATAAAGATTTAAAACCCGTGGTGTATGTTACAGCGGATATTTCAGGAAGAACACCTGCTGCCATCATTGCTGATGTAGGTAGTGATCTACAAAGCCCTAGCTCTAAAAATATAAGTGCTAATAATTTTAGTGCCAAGAGTATAAGGGCCAACAACCATAACAACATATCAACAGAACCAAACGACTGGGATAAACGCACTTTTTTATCAAGTGGCGGTGGTCAATTATGGCATTTACCTGACAATATAACTTTATCTTGGACTGGTGAAGGTGAATGGAGTATAACCTTACGTGTATTTATCGACATGGGTATTGCTTTTGCCTTTGCACTCACCGCTATTTATCTGGTTCTTAGAATTCAAACAGGCTCAGCAGCATTATCTGCTATTATTATGTCAGCGATACCCTTAACCGTTATTGGTATTATGCCGGGTTTCTTTTTACTTAATCAATTTGGTGAACGTGAAATAGCTAACGCCCCTGACCCTGTGTTATTTACCGCTACTGCCATGATAGGCATGATTGCATTAGCTGGTATAGTCGTTAGAAATTCATTAATTTTAATTGAATTTATTACCCAAGCACGTAATCGAGGAGAGCCTATTAAAGAAGCATTAATTCAAGCTGGTGCTGTGCGCATGCGGCCAGTGTTATTGACTGCAGGCACAACCTTGTTGGGTAACTTAATTATCACCCTCGACCCCGTCTTTAGCGGTTTAGCGATAGCCATTATTTTTGGCATAATTTCTTCCACCATCTTCACATTGCTCGTTGTTCCTATTGTTTACCTATTAGTTTTTGACACTGAACAATCGAACCAAACCAACACTGCTAATATAACTGTTGCAATCACTAACTCCATAAAATAATCCACTGAGGCGCAGACATACTTATGACTCACACAAAAGCAGGCAAAAACACGCTACAATTAATATTCATTCCTGTGATAGCCTTAACTATACTCCTGTTAATGGTGGCATGGCTTGCTGGCTCATTTGATGACAAAATAGCGCCAGCATTAAATAAAAACATTAACACTAACTCAAATAACAACGCTTATAACAACGCATATAACAACAAAAGTGCTGCAATGTTCGATCAGAATAACACCTATATCCTAGTGGCTAGTAAAGAGGCTGTTTTCGAGCCAGTAGCTGCTAGTCTTGAGGCAAGGCAAACAACTATTATTTCTGCTAGAATTTTAGCGCGTATTGAAAAAATAAACAGTAGATCAGGTGACCTTGTAAAAAAAGGCGATTTACTAATTCAATTAGAGCAAAACGACCTACAATCGCAAGTGTTACAAGCCAATCAGAATGTTAAAGCAATGCAAGCTCGATATAAAGAAGCGAAACAAAACCTTGAACGCGCTATTGAGCTATTTAAAACAAACCTAGTTTCAGAATTTGAATTAGATAAAAACCGCGCTACTTATCAAACTTTTAATGCTGAATTAACTGCCGCTAAACAAGTACTGTCTCAAGCACAAACCACCTTGAGCTATGCCACCTTGATTGCACCCATTGATGGGCGTATTGTTGACCGTTTTGCCGAGCCCGGCGACACAGCTCAACCAGGTATCAAATTATTATCACTGTATAACCCACTATCTCTGCGTGTAGAAGCACAAGTGCGCGAGCAGCTTGCGTTAACATTAACCATTGGGCAAAGCATAGAAATTGAATTACCTAGCGTGAATAAAGTAATCATGGGTAAAATAGCAGAAATAGTCCCAGCCGCAAATACGGGTTCACGGAGTTTTTTAATTAAAGCACGCATTAACTACCACAAAAAATTATTACCTGGCATGTACGCTCGCATGTTAATTCCCGCTGGCGAGCAAACCAAACTAACTATTCCTGCCAACAGCGTGGCTCATGTTGGCCAGTTAGACTTTATTTGGCTTAATGTAGAGGGTGACATTCAACGTCGCTTCATTAGGTTAGGTAAAGAAGAAAAGAATGGCATGGTTAGCGTAATTTCAGGCTTGAAAGCTGGTGATGCAGTGATAACACCCTAAAGACAATATCCTGAAATACAAGCTATAAAAATTATTTTTGTATTAATGAGGCTCTGTTGTAGTTTATTGTTGTCGCTAAGGTTAACGTTAACCTAAGCGTTATTTAGCGTGTGATTTGAGCTAAAAAACTAAATTCTCTCACAGTCATTTAAAAATAGAGTGATCACAGAACGACAACAGTGTTCTACAACAGAGCCATTAATGAATTCTATTTGTCAAATGAAAAACTTTAGGTATACTTAATGAATCTTAAAGTTTATTAATCTCGTTTAGGTGTTTACAATATGTTTGGCCTCCCTAGTAAAGAAGAGTTTTCTGCATTAAAAAATGAAAATCAGCAATTAAAAAAACAACTGATAACCTTAGAAGCTGAATCCACTAATACCAATAACGAAAGTCAACAATTAGCGCAAGACATGGCTAACAATACTGAGCGGTATCGCCATCAAGAAGAAATAAACTCTTTGCTATTAAGTTCATCTGACTTAGTTAATAATATTAGAGAAGAGCTTGCTGCCTCTTCTAGCGAATTAATAGGCCATCGAGATGACTTTCAAACATCACAAGAGTTGTTTACCAAAATACTTACTATGCTTGCGTCAACTGCCGTTGCGACTGCTAAAATCAGTAGTGATAGCCAAGAGGCTTCAAATTCAGTTGATAATTTAAAGACTGCCACGGCAGGTATTAATGACTTTGTAAATATAATTAAAGGTATCTCTGATCAAACTAATTTACTTGCTTTAAACGCAGCCATTGAAGCAGCGCGAGCGGGCGAACAAGGTAGGGGATTTGCCGTTGTTGCTGATGAAGTAAGAACCTTAGCTCAACGCTCAGCTGAAGCGTCAAATGAAATATCTACCTTAATAGAGCAAGTTAATCAACAAATGGAACAGGTAATTGTAGGAATTCATCAGGTTGGTGAAAAAAGCAATGAAATAAGTCACAGCACTGCGACGATAGAAACCACTGCGGACAATATAGTGTTAGTTTCTCAAAAAATGTTTTCAGTTATCAGCAACTCAACTGATAACTCTTTTATCCAAACGGTTAAAATGGATCATGTAGTATGGAAGCTAGAAGTGTATCAAGTCATGTTAGGAATGTCTGACAAAACAATAAATGATTTTGCCGATCACCACAATTGCCGTTTAGGTAAATGGTACTTTATGGGTGAAGGCGCTGAAAAATATGCAAACTATAGCGCATTTAAACAGCTTGATGCTCCCCATGCGCAAGTTCATAACTATGGAATAAGTGCGTTAAAAGCAATGCAAGCAGGTGATATGGAACAAACGGTGAAAGATTTATCGATAATGGAAAGTGCCAGCGTTGAGGTGATTAACATACTCACCTCACTTTCACATGAAATAGCACACATCTGATCATTAAGAGATACTACCTTTTTAGATTTTTCTAATTTAGATTTCCAAATAAGCCGTTGCAATAATCTATACTAGCAAAGGCTTATACCCTTGCTAACTCGACAGGAGTTACTTAAAATAATACCCACGTAATTAATTACCTCTTCGGACTTCTCATGGCATTGCCAGACAAATTTATATTCTCAATGAACCGCGTTAGCAAAGTAGTACCGCCTAAACGCACCATTTTAAAAAACATATCACTATCCTTTTTTCCTGGCGCCAAAATCGGTGTTTTAGGATTAAATGGTTCAGGTAAATCAACACTACTGCGTATAATGGCTGGCCTTGATACTGAATTTGAAGGAGAAGCCAATGCTTTAGCCGGTACCAATATTGGCTATTTGCCACAAGAGCCAATACTTGATGAAGAAAAAACAGTTCGTGAGATTGTTGAAGAAGCCATCGCTACCGTAAAAAATGCTTTAGCCCGTCTTGACCAAGTCTATAACGAGTATGCTGAAGAAGGTGCTGATTTTGACGCACTAGCGAAAGAGCAAGGTGAGTTAGAAGATATCATCAATAGCAATGATGGTCATAATATTGATAATGTACTTGAGCGTGCTGCTGACGCCTTGCGTTTACCACCTTGGGATCAAAAAATTGGTATATTAAGTGGTGGTGAACGACGCCGTGTGGCCCTTTGTCGTTTATTGCTACAAAAACCTGATATGTTACTTCTTGATGAACCAACAAACCATTTAGATGCTGAATCTGTTGCTTGGTTAGAACGTTTCTTACATGACTACCCTGGTACTGTGGTAGCTATCACCCATGATAGATATTTCTTAGATAATGTTGCTGGCTGGATCCTAGAGCTTGATAGAGGACATGGTATTCCTTATGAAGGTAACTATTCTTCTTGGTTAGAGCAAAAAAATGCACGTCTGGAACAAGAAAGTAAAAGTGAAAGTGCGCTACAAAGAACCATTAAACAAGAACTTGAATGGGTACGCTCAAATCCAAAAGCGCGTCAATCAAAAAGCAAAGCCCGTATGGCTCGTTTTGAAGAGCTTAATAGCCAAGAACATCAAAAACGTAATGAAACTAACGAGCTGTACATACCACCTGGACCTCGCTTAGGCGATAAAGTAATAGATGTTAATAACTTAACAAAATCATTTGGCGATAGAGTGCTCATTGATGACTTAAGTTTTAGCGTTCCTAAGGGTGCTATTGTAGGTATTATTGGACCAAATGGCGCGGGTAAGTCAACACTATTTAAAATAATGTCAGGTGCCCAAAAACCAGATTCTGGTAACACAGTGCTTGGCGATACCGTTAAACTTGCCAGTGTTGATCAGTTCCGTGATGACATGGACAATAGCAAAACTGTTTACCAAGAAATATCACAAGGCCATGAAATTTTACAAATTGGCAACTTTGAAATTCCAAGCCGTGCTTATGTTAGTCGCTTTAACTTTAAAGGCAACGATCAACAAAAAATCATTGGAGACTTATCCGGTGGTGAGCGTAACCGTGTTCATTTAGCCAAGCTTGTACAAACAGGAGGTAACGTATTATTACTTGATGAACCAACAAACGATCTGGATATTGAAACGTTACGAGCACTTGAAGAAGCGTTATTAGAGTTTCCAGGCTGTGCCATGGTTATTTCCCATGATCGCTGGTTCCTTGACCGTATTGCCACTCACATTCTAGACTATCGTGATGAAGGTAAAATTAACTTCTATGAAGGTAACTTTACTGATTATGAAGCGTGGCTGAAAAAAACATTAGGGCCTGCGGCGACAGAGCCCCACAGAATGAGATATAAAAAAATAGGTTAATTACATAAAATAACCGTTGCGAGTTCCTTAGTAAACTCCCTATAATTGTTGAATTAATTTACCTTAAAAAACCAGTTAAAATTTTGATTTTAACTGGTTTTTGTCTCCAGAAACTTTTTACTTTTTACTTTTTACTTTTCAATAAAATGAGGTTATGCTAGACATATATAATACTAAAATGTAGCAGTCAAAATGGAAAATAGACGACAATTTACTCGCATATTATTTTCAATAAATGCTGAGATACAGGTTGAAGAAAAGACATACCCTGTGTCTATTCATGATATATCTCTTAATGGGGTGTTAGTTACCGCAATTAAGAGTGAACACCCATTGAAAGGTAAACTTGGTATATTGCACTTTTTATTATCAGACAATGAATCAGAAGTGACCATGAACATAGTGATTGTTCACGAAGAAGAGAACGAAACAGGTTTACAATGCACTGCTATTGATATTGATAGTGTTACTCATTTACGCCGCTTAATTGAACTAAATTTAGGTGATAGCAAACAGTTAAACAAAGAGCTTAACCAACTATCTCGTACTTCTTAATTCTATTTTACCTTTACTAAAAAACCAGAATAGCAACACCCATTACTTTATTAAAAGCTGTATTAATTACTGTATTTAAGGAAACCCTATGAATCACCTAATTATTTCTTGTATCGGCCCAGACAGTACAGGCATTGTTGACACACTATCTAAAATAATTAGTCGCCATAATGGTAATTGGCAAGAAAGCAGTTTACATCATATATCCAATTATTTTGCTGGTGTTATTGAAGTAGCAATAGAGAAAAAAAACACAAAATCACTCACTGATGATCTTAAAAACATAGAAGGTTTACGTTGTCAGATAGAGATAGCTGAGCCAAATTTAACACAATCACCGACTAACTTAGTATTAGAATTAACCGCGAATGATCGAGCTGGTATAGTACAGGAAATTTCATCGGTGATTCATCATCAAGGTGGCAATTTAATTAAACTTGTTAGTTCGCAATTTAGTGCTCCTCATACTAGCCAACTGATGTTTAAGGCAAAAGTACAAGTAGCAATGAAAAACAACAACTTAGATGACTTAATTAGTGCTTTAGAGAATATTGCTGATGATCTAATGGTAGATATTACTAAGTCATAGAGAATAAATTATAGTTACTATGCTTTAGCTAAGTATTTCACACTATGGCAAGGTTGTAAAAATACTAACAAACTAAACTTTCATCAAAATAAATAGCAAATTCACTACCCTGCCCACATTCGCTAGTGATAACCAATTCAGCCTTATGGTGTAGCAGAACATGTTTAACAATCGCTAACCCTAGGCCTGAACCACCGGTATCACGAGAACGCGATTTATCTATACGGTAAAAGCGCTCTGTAAGCCTGTTTAATTGATCAGCCTTAATACCATCACCGTTGTCTTTAACGCTAAAAACAAACTTTTCACCATTACGTTGCCATCTTATATCAATGATACCGTTAGCAGGTGTATAAGCGATAGCATTAGAAATTAAATTAGCACAGGCGCTCTTTATTTCTGTTTCAATACCAAAAACGCCAACCCTTTGGGTTATGTGAGTGCGAATCTCATGTTGTTTAATTTGATTAAGCCATTTAACATCTTCAACAAGGTTTTCAACTAACGCTGGCATATCAACTTGTTTCATATCATCGTCATTACGATTATTTTCAACTTTCGATAAACTTAATAGTTGCTCAACTAAACGTTCCATACGTGAAACTTGACCTTCAATAGTAACGAAAACTTTTTTCCAGTGCGGATCTAACGCATGATTTGTCTCTTGGATCATTTCCACATAACCACGTACTACCGTCAATGGTGTTTTTAGTTCATGAGAAACATTAGCGACAAATTCTCGACGCATTTTTTTCAGGCGATGATACTTAGCAATAGCACGAGACATAAGAATAACTTCCTCACCACCAAACGACATAACTGATATTTCTAACTGTAACTCATCATTAATGGGTGAAGTAATAGAACAAGGCGTTTCAAACTGACCTTGTTGAAGATAATCTGAAAATTCTGGATCGATAAGTAACTGCTCAATCTGTTTTCCGACATCTTCAGGAAAGCGTACACCGAGTAAACGCTGCGCTTTTTTATTTCCTGAAATTATCACTAAGTTAGTTGATAATATTAATGCAGCATCTGGTAATGCTTCAATACCAGAGTGAAAACGAAAATCTGACTTACTAGGAGTTTGAATAGGCATTTTATATACAATATTTTATACAAAGCTAGATGTACCTAAGCTTATTTATTAATAACTAAATTTATAGTAACTAAATTTAGTTACTAAGCTAATTTTTTAGCTTTACTTGTCAACTTGCCAGAGAAGCGATAACCTGAACCACGAACAGTTTGAATAAATTCTTCATGTCC
>Ga0105358_10000521_pt1 | contig 19222 bp, 12 predicted proteins | sample GOMGulsemesocosm_5_FD_83509 | JGI IMG/M metagenome (GOLD analysis project Ga0105358, IMG submission 83509) | Methane-oxidizing microbial communities from mesocosms in the Gulf of Mexico - GOM15C Gulf of Mexico | ecosystem: Environmental > Aquatic > Marine > Cold seeps | place: Gulf of Mexico... | reverse complement strand
TGCCAGTGGCGGCCCAATTACTGTTACCCACCCAGAGATAACACGCTTCTTTATGGTCACTAGCGAAGCCGTCCAACTTGTCATCCAAGCTGGCGCCATGGGCTCTGGTGGTGATGTTTTTGTATTGGATATGGGCGAGCCCGTAAAGATTGCTGAACTAGCAGAAGAAATGATTTTGCTTTCTGGCTTGCAGCGTAAGTGCGAGAAGAATACTGACGGGGACGTTGAAATTAAATTCACAGGGCTTCGTGCTGGCGAAAAGCTTTATGAAGAACTGCTGATCAACGAAGAATGCAGCCGCACTCGCCACCCACGAATCATGCGCAGTCGCGAAGAGGCCATGAGCTGGGCAGAAATTAACGAATTTGTCGGCCATATACTGGAATTTTCAGGTCTTGAAGAAGACGCTGAAATTTATGAGCTATTGTCCGCTAGCGCGATCCACTTTCAAACCCAACAGCCACTCAAGCCCGCCTTCGGCCGCTCGATGCGAGCTATCTGTGAACAGAATGATCCAATAAGCGTAACCGCTGGACGATAACTTTAATCGCCCAGCGTATCTCTTAGCTTCAAGACAAGCGTATCTCTTTGCTTCAAGACAAGCGTACCGATTTACTTCAAGACAACCTTTTTAAGCACAGATCTTAACCTCAAGACGAGCATCAACGCCTAAGCTGTATTTCCCTCTACACCAATACCTCTATCCACAGCGCGGCTATCCTAAAACGTAAATCTTAAGCGATCATAAACAAGCTTAGTAAAAAGAACCCTACCACCGAGATCACGCCCGCGATAAGCGCATAGGGAAGCTGTGTCCTGACGTGCTCAATATGGTCAACGTCCGCCGCCATCGACGCTATGACGGTTGTATCACTGATAGGTGAGGCATGGTCACCAAAGACACCACCAGACAGCACGGCAGCTATCAACAACTCAACGGGAATACCCACCACAGACGATGCCTGCACAGCCAGGGGAATCATGAGGGCAAATGTCCCCCAGCTGGAGCCAATTGCAAATGCCACCGCCGACGCTATTAGAAACAACACCGGCGCGAGCACGACCATTGGCAAGCTATCTTTCACTAAGCTGGCAATATAGGCCCCTGCCTGTAACTCTCTAGACACAGCGCCCAGGGCGAGCGCCAGCATCAATATCAGCGCCACGGGAACCATCTTTCCGGCGCCATAAAAATAACGCTGACTAATGGACTCAAAACTCACCGCACCGCGAGCTCGCCACCACAACATCGTTCCTGCTACTAAGGTGGCTGACAACACTGCCCACAACACACTGGTTGACCCCGAGCCTTCAATTAAATCGCCCTTGCCCGTAATCCAAAGCCCCAGCGGCATAGCCAAGACCAATACCAAAATAGGCAACAACATATTCGAAGCGAAGCCTGGACCGGAAACCAACGGCGCAGTGACGTCTTCGACCCGGCTCGTATTTAGGTCAGCCTGTTCTTCATCGGCAACGCTTGCCCTTGCCAAAGCCTCGGCCTTGGCCATGGGGCCGATATTAATATCAAAGGTAATCACCAAGGCGGCTATAACAACCGCGGTAATCGCATATAGATTTAACAAGACAGCGGAGATAAATACTGAGAGCGGATCTTCGACTCCAGCACCATCAAGCAAGCCCAGGTTAAATGCCCCCCAAGCGTTAAATGGAATCAAAATACAGATCGGCGCCGAGGTCGAGTCTATAATGTAGGCTAACTTCTCGCGTGATACTTTAAAGCGGTCAAACAAGGGCTTAGCAGTTGTGCCCGCCACTAGCACAGTGATATTTGATTCGATAAAAATAAAAACACCGATCATCCACGCAAGCCACTGCGATTGTTTTGGGCTGTTTGCCCAACGTCGATGTTCCAACCAATTCACAAAACCTCTAACCCCACCACTGGCCTCGATCAAGGCAATGAAGCCGCCAACACAGAGCGTAAAGATAATAACTCGAGCATCACCCGCTGACGATAAAACAGCCACGACGCGATCAATTGAATCGGCTAAACCGGCTACAGGACTCGCGGCAAGTAAGCTACAGCCCAACCAAATACCACCAATTAATGAAACGAAAACTTGCCGAGTCCAAACTGCCAATACAATTGCAAGCAAGGACGGCAGAACCGCTAGAGCGCCAAGCTCATTCATAAAACATCACCTATCATTCCAATAAATTTTTATGGTTTGGGTATTTAATCTTTCTTACACAACTAGCCACTACAGGAACAGTGCTAGCTGCTGAAATTAATATTGTGTTTATAGCGGCGTAGCTAGCGGTAAAATAGGCAAGTATTTGGCAATTCTAACGCTTTCGATTCCGCTAGGCGGAAAAGTCCATCGGAAACTGATAAACTATTTAAAATTTAACGGGTCAGCCAAGCCACGATTACACCGCCACAATAACATAACATTAATAAGGCGGCAGTTAATGCAGTGCTCAACGCTGTATTTTACACGACAAGAATATGGTCAGGCTTAGCCAGTAGCACAATCAAGCACTCAAACTATAGCGCCCCCTTCGGGCGCCATAAATATAACAATAGGTTTCGGTGTGACGAATCAAAACGGAAATTTAACTTCAGCAAGCTCTCCAGACAGCACAAATACTGACCGCCCTTTTCTCGGGATTATTTTTGCCTTTGGGACCACAATAGTCGGTTCTAGCGCCGCGGCGGCCAGTAAATTTATCGCCAATGAAGTCCCTGTCACCAGCATTATTCTAATCCAATACACGATTGGATTAATGGTGCTTATGCCCTGGATTTTTCGCCAGTCACGTGCGAGCTTAAGCACCCAGCACTTTAAAACCCATCTGCTTAGAGGTATTGCCGGCTGGCTTTGTTTTTACACTTTTTATTTAGCGCTCCCTCACATTCCCTTAGTTGACGCCTCATTATTACGGCACACCGCGCCATTGTTTGTCCCTTTAGTAGCGTGGTTATGGGTGCGCGCCAAAGTGCCCCGCAGCCGACTACTACCTATGGTCATTGGCTTTTTAGGCATTGCACTTATTTTACGCCCCAGCAGCAGCCCAGGCATATGGCACTTAATTGGTTTGATATCCGGGCTAACGCTAGCAGCCTCGATGGTGGGCACGAGAGTCCTGTCTCACCACGACAGCAGCACTAAAATTTTATTTTATTACAATGCTATTTCGGTGGTCTGCAGCCTGCCACTGGGAATTGCCTACTGGGAACCCATCCCAGTACACACCTGGCCATACATAGCCTATATTGGGGGCTCGGTTTTTATCGCCATGTGGCTCTACACCAAGGCCTATGGTTACGCCAAAGCAAGCTCGGTGGCACCTATTGGTTACTTTTCAGTAGTTAACGCTGGAATATTAGGCTGGCTGATCTGGGATCATCTCCCAGATAATATTGCGATGCTTGGAATTGGTGTGGTGATATTTGCCGGGCTATTGACGGTATTTTTAACCGCCAAAGAAGAAAAACAAACAGTCCGTTAAAGGCCTCTAGCTCTATTCGAACGGAACACCTTCAAGTAGTTCGGAGCCACCACGATATCGGAACACACCCTGGCAGGCCGCCACAGGGTTGCCTTGATCATCATGAATATCTACCGCCGTATAAAACACTTTCCGCCCTGAAGCCGTGACTCGACCTTCGGCAATCAATACATTGGTTTTGGCAACACCAAGGAAGTTGGTATTAAGTGACAAGGTGGACGCATAACGGCGCCGTCCCTCTTGGGGACAAAACACGCCCGGAAATGATGCGCCGATATCTGCCATACTCATTATAAAGCCACCATGGGGAGAGCCCTGTGAGTTCATAAAATGAGGCTGCACTACAGCTGAGACTTTAACGTAATTCTCCCGCCATTCTTCAATATTAACACCAAGGTGATCATTAAACGGCGGTTGCTTCTTTTGATTCCAATCCACGATTATGGTCTCTGTATTACTGTTATTATAATTATTAATGGTTTACTTTATTCGGCTGACATCAAACTCAGCAACGATGTGGCAAGCTAATTACAGGCCAGCTTCGTGCTGCCATTGGCAGCTAACCCGCATATCGCCGCTACCTGGGCTATGAAAATCAGTATTACAATCCCAGTTAAAGGTGTGGGTGCCCGACAATTCAGTCTCTAAATGTACGGTCGCGTTGACCCAATACATTTTAGCCAATAGTTTTTCGAAAGCCTCTAGCCATTGCTCCCATTCGTATTCAATCGCTTTATAAGACGCGCCAAAGTGCATCACTTCGGTCTGATAACCGCCACTGGCGGATTCCATTCGCGGGATGGCAAACATCTCTTGGCTCAAAAAAGGGCATTGATCAGCCGATGGCAAAGCCAACATCGCATCTCGATTTGCTTTTCGCCGATCTGCGTCTTGAATAAAGTCCGCGGTATCTTTTATACATCCATAAACAATGGACTCTTGATCACTGCTCACACGCACTCCAAAATCTTAGAAAAAGAACCAGCCGCCCGATTGCAGCCGTTTCTCACAGGATTGTAATTGTTTTTTATAACGAGCGGCTTGTTGCGAAACTTTACGAGCAACTTTTTTCAGCCAAGGTTTTTTATTGTAACTCTGGCGTTTATAACCGCCATGCCCCTCATGGTAGGCCAAATACAAGCGGTAGGCATCTGTTTTTTTAATACCATTAGTTTTATAGCTTTGATGGTTGTACCAGCCAACAAAATCAATCGCATCATCAAAGTCGTCTCGATCGGCTCCCCAGCTGCCTATCGACTTTTTGTACCAATCCCAAGTACCGTCTTTTGCTTGGGCATAGCCATAGGCGCTGCTTTTCCTTGGCCCTGGAATAAACCACAAAATTTTACTGCGTGGCGGCGCGGCATCTTCTTTAAAGCTGGATTCCTGGCGCATAATCGCCATCATTACACTAATAGGGCTGCCCCACTTCTTTTGTGCGCTTCGGGCGTCATCGTACCAATCATCTTTTTCGTCAAACACATCACAAAGCTTATTCGGATTTTGTGGCGGGCTGCTTACGCAAGCACCTAAGGCTCCAGTGATAAGGAGTAAAAAGCTCAACCTTAAAATTTTACGCATCGCTCCATCTGAGGCTGATTTATACCCAGTAATCCTCGTCATTAAACAGTTCTCCGTATCTTTTGGCTTACTTTTATAATCTATCATGTATACCCACACTAACAACTGCCATGGCTGCCTCAGGAATCCAAGCCCAACAAGGTCAACAAGTCATCTTCATTCTTTACCTCAACACCCAAGTCAGTTGCCTTAGTAAGTTTTGATCCGGCGCCAGGCCCTGCAAACAAAATATTGGTCTTTGCCGACACACTACCTGAGACCTTAGCTCCTAGCTCTTGTAACGCTGCTTTTGCGTCGTTGCGGGAAATCCTATCTAGGGTGCCGCTGATGACATAAATTAAACCCGCTAAAGGTAAATCATCGGCTTCTTTAACTTCTATGTCTGGCCAGTTTAAGCCCAGCTCTTGTAACTTTTCGACTATTTTCAGATTATTTTCTTGAGCAAAAAACTCAATAATGAAATCCGCCATGATAGGGCCGACATCATCAACCGCCAACAACGCATCGGTATCTGCAGACTGTATATTACTTAGGGTTCCAAAGTGCAAGGCCAAGCTTCGAGCTGTAGCCTCACCTACTTGGCGTATACCCAGTGAGTATAAAAATCTGGGCAAGGTTGTAGCCTTACTTGCGTCTAAAGCACTCAATACTTTACGGGCGGACTTCTCACCCATACGCTCAAGTCCCGCCAACTGCTCGTGCTGTAATTCAAATAAACCAGCAACCGAATCGATTAAAGATTCATCAACCAATTGCTCAACCAATTTATCTCCCAAGCCATCAACATCAAGGGCTTTACGAGAAACAAAATGCTTAATGGCCTCTTTACGCTGGGCCCCGCAGATCAAACCACCGCTGCAACGCGCTACTACCTCACCCTCGGCTACAACAACGGGAGAGTCACAGATAGGGCAGGCTTGTGGAAAGATAATGTCTACAGCGCTCTCTGGGCGACGCTCCAACACTACCGAGACTATTTGAGGAATAACATCGCCTGCTCGGCGAATAATTACGCTGTCCCCGACTTTTACACCCAGACGCTCTACTTCGTCACGGTTATGTAAAGTCGCATTCGACACTGTTACGCCACCAACAAACACTGGCGCTAAACGAGCAACAGGCGTTACGGCGCCGGTTCGCCCGACCTGAAATTCTACATCCAGTAACGTCGTCAACTCTTCTTCAGCAGGGAACTTGTAAGCAATGGCCCAGCGAGGAGCTCTGGCGACAAAACCTAACTTTTCTTGCTGGGTGGTTTCATTCACTTTAAAAACGATACCATCGATATCGTAGGGTAAAGATGCACGTTTCTCAGACAAGTAACGGTGATACTCAATGCATCCTGCAATATTTTTGGCCGTTTGCATTTGCGCATTAATAGAAAGCCCCATTGGGCAAGTTGCTGTAGAATTTCTGTATGCCTTACCGGCATAGCGTCAGCGCCGTCGAGCTCCACTAAACCAATACTATAAGCACACATTTCTAAGGCTCGACTGGCGGTAATCTTGGAATCTAATTGTCGTAAACTGCCAGCGGCCGCATTACGAGGGTTTACAAATTCCTTTTCTCCACGATCTCGGGCGATTTGATTGAGTTTCGCAAAACTAGCTTTAGGCATATAAATTTCGCCCCGAACCTCGAGAACTTTAGGGTATCCCTCGCCTATAAGCTTTAACGGGATTGAACCAATAGTTTTTACGTTGGTGGTGATATTCTCGCCCTGACTTCCGTCACCTCGTGTCGCGCCGCGAACCAAAACACCATCGTGATACATCAAACTAACCGCAATTCCATCCAGTTTTGGCTCGCAACCGTATTCTATGTCGTCGTTAATTTTCAAACGTTCTTGGTTGCGGCGATTAAAGCTCTCCATGTCATCATCACTAAAGGCATTATCCAACGACAACATCGGAACTTCATGGGCCACTTGAGAAAAGCTCTCCAGAGGTTTACCGCCCACTCGTTGGCTCGGAGACTCTGCGAGCAGCCATTGTGGCTGCTCGGCCTCTGCTTGCTGTAACAGGCGAAATAATCGGTCGTACTCAGAATCCGGGACCGTCGGCGCGTCCAAGACATAGTATTGATGACAATACGCAAGAAGTTGCGTTACTAAACTTTGGTATTCGCTTTGGGACTCTAGAGAACTCATAAAACAATCTGCACTTAAAATTTAACGACGGAATCAATAAAGGGGCTTAATAGCCCCTTTATTGATCAAAATACAAAACGATACCAGCGTTCAGGTTTTAGACTTGGCGCGACAGTTGCTGCAGCCGGGTAAACTCACGAACGCGCTGGCGACAATGTTCAACAGTTTGCTGTGTCATCACGCTGCGATTTTCATCTTTTAATTCACCGCCCAACTGATCACATAGAGCTTGGGTCGTATCGACCATCGCTTCAAACGCTTGCAAACTATCGGCATTAATCGGCAAAGTTAAAAAGAAGCTGACACCTGGTGTTTCAAAGTTTTCCATTTCATCTAGATCAAATGTACCCGGCATAACCATATTGGCCATACTGAATAGAATTTCACCCGACCCATCAGGTTGCTCATGGCGATGGAAGATATTCATGGTGCCAAAACGCATACCTTTTGATAACAACACGTTGAGCAAATCACCACCCGCTAAACGACCGCCAGATGGAGCCATAACATTAATGATGATAACTTCTTCAGGTGCTTCGCCCTCTTCAGGTTTAGGCTCAGCTGCTGCTGGCTTTTGTACTCGCGCCGGCTCGGCTTGTTGTCGCTCTACTGTGCGCCCCGAAGAAACAACACCATCATCAGCGCCCATAGCGAGATTTGAGTCTTGCTCATCGAATACTGGCTCAACGCGGTAATCGTCTGGATCACCAGCTGCCGCTTCCTGCTCGGTCAGTTCATTAGCCTGCTCAGTAACAGATTCCATTAGCATCGGGACTTGTTCGTCCAAATTAAGGCTAACTTGCTCCGAAGGCTGATTGGCTTTGCTGCCAGGAGGGACGAAGGCTCTACGCACCTCAGTATTAAGGTCCTCGGCTTCAGAGGGGTCTCTGTTTAAAACCCTAGCGCCGCCATTGGGTAGCTCGCTACCATAGCCTTCACCGCCTTTTTCGAGGTTCTGCTGCATGTTTAAAGACATGCGAATTGAATCCTGCCGATTTTGGCGCATACGACGAATTCCGTCGAGTATCACGCCAACGATCAATAAGATAATAATTATTGTCAGCACATGCTGCATTTCAAAGTCCAAGTTCATCCGTTTACTTAGCCTCTAACTTAATGAGTTTCATTAACCAACGCTCTTTTAATCTAATCATTTTAATTAATACTTTAGCCAGTCGGCGTCATCGCCAACGGGCATTTCAGCCACGCTTAATCGCTTAGAGTATCCCAGCGATATAGTACATCGCCGAAACTGAACCCCTCGTTACATCGCTGCCAATTCTGCAGCTTCTTCTACATCCACACTAACCAATCTCGATACGCCCGGCTCGTGCATCGTAACACCCAGTAGTTGGTGAGCCATTTCCATCGCGATTTTATTGTGAGTAATATAAATAAACTGTACGGTTTTTGACATCTCTTCAACCATGCGAGCATAACGGCCCACGTTGGCATCATCGAGCGGCGCATCAACCTCATCCAATATACAAAATGGCGCTGGGTTCAAACGGAAAATCGAGAACACCAAGGCAATTGCCGTCAGCGCTTTTTCACCACCTGAAAGCAGGTGGATAGTGCTGTTACGCTTACCGGGAGGTCGAGCCATAATGGCGATACCGGTATCGAGAAGGTCATCGCCCGTTAATTCTAAATAAGCGTGACCACCACCAAATACTTTTGGAAACAGCTCTTGCAGGCTTTCATTCACTTGATCGAACGTGTCTTTAAACCTGGAGCGAGTTTCTTTATCAATTTTCTTGATCGCTGCCTGTAAAATTTCCAAGGCATCCATCAAATCTTTATCTTGGCTATCGAGATAATTTTTCCGTTCAGATTCCGTTTTATACTCGTCAATCGCCGCCAAGTTAATGGGCCCCAAACGAGATATCCTATTGCCGATACGTTCCAACTCTTCTTCCATTGGTTTTTCTTCGGCATCATCTTCCAGCTGGGAAAGCAATGTCGGCACATGGAAACTATCTTCAACCAGTTGTTTTTCGACATTAGCGCGCTGTACTTCGACCTCGCGAGTGAATAATCGTTCTTGCTCCAAACGACTCCGTACCGATTGCACATCTTGCTCGGCACGATTTCTATCTTGCTCCACCTTGCGTAATTGCGCCTCAACCTCTTCCAAGGACTTGCGGGCATTGGACAGTTCCGCTTCAACCGCTAAACGTGCTTCGAGTTTTTCCTCGAGCTCCATCTTATATTCTTCGATGGGGTCGCTGTTTTCACCTAGACTGGCCTGTAATTGATCGCGGCGTTCTTGCAGACGTTGAACCTGTTCTTGCAATCGCTCTAAGCCTGAGCGAATACTGTCTAGCTGAGTTTTCAACGATTGGTAGCGCATGGCCAATTCGTGGCCGCGGTCTTTATCTTGCCTAGCTCGTTGACGGGCTTCTTCTAGGCCATCTCTAAACTCGTCGCGCTTAGCCAACAACTCTTCTCTTTTGTCGGTATCTTGCTCCATCGCATCGATGGCCTCTTGCAAGATCATTCGAGCTTCAGACAAGGATTCAGCCTCGACATCCATTTGTTCTTTAGCTTCAGAAATTTCATCATGCAAACGCTGACGACGCATGGTGATTTGCTCTACCTGAACCTGCTTTGCACTGAGCTGCGAGCGTAATTCATTGTAACTGCGATTTTGATCGTCGACTTCACGACGCTTGGTTTCGCGTTGCTGCTCTAACTCGCGGGTTTGTTCGCGACGTTTGCCAATCGAATCATTTAGCTCTTCTACCTCAAGCTCCAACTCTTCGATCTCGGCATTGAGAGTTTCTAGCTCTTGTTTACGAGCCAAAACGCCTGAAGACGCATCGGTATCACGCTCGACACGAACCCAGTTTGCACCAAGCCAGATGCCTTCTTTGGTTACTACCGACTCGCCTGGGGCTAAGCTGGCTCGCATTGATAACGCCTGGGGTAAATCGTCTGCGGCCAACACACCGCCGAGCAAAGAGCTAACGTCAGGTCCTGCATCAACCATATCCGCCAAACGTCGGTTGCTGCCAGAAGCAGTGCCCGTGGCTTCGCCACTCAATAGCGACAGCTCGCCCTGCTCAAAGCCTGCTAACTCATCGGCCAGTGCCTCAATTTTATCAACACAAACTGCTTGGAGATGATCGCCCAGTGCGGTTTCAACAGCCTGTTCCCAGCCAGCTTTAACTTTTAGTTGCTCGGCGAGACGAGGCTGGTCTGCCAAGCCTTTAGACTCTAGCCATTTACCAACGTGCTCGTTTTGCTCACCCATTGCAGCTTGCTGCAATGCGTCAAGAGAAGCTTGCCGACCGCGCATGCTCGACAGTTTGTTGCGGAACTGATCTAGCTTTTCCGAACCCGCGGCAACGCTTTCACGCTGTTCATCAATTTGCTCGCCCATTTGCTCAACAGCAGCACGTTTTTCATCGGCATCGATGTCGAGCTCGGCAAGCCTTTCGGTCAACTCGGAAATTTCTTCATTAACATCTGACGACTCAAGCCCGGAGCTCTCCTCATCCAAACGTTTAATACGGTCAAGCAAACGACTTTGCACTTGCTCTAAGTGCTGAATTTTTGATTGTTGAACTTCAGCTCGCTGGCGTGGTTCTGCTGCGGTTTGGTTAAAACCATCCCACTCTAGCTGCCAGTTATGCATGGCGTCTTCGGCAACCTGTAAAAAATCACCGGAGTCTTCTTCAGCGGCGCGAATCATTTCTAATTCTGGCTCAATTTCTGCGAGCTCTTCTTCCCACACCGAGGTCTTCTGGTTATCGCTAACTAGCAACAACTCAGCCTCTTTACAATCGCGTTCAGTTTGCTCTAAATCGCGCTGTAATTCTTGGGAGCGAGATTGAGCATGCTGAATGCCCTGCTCTAAACGGACAATGTCAGAACCTAGTGAATAGAAACGTCCCTGTACTTCATTAAACGTATCACCCAAATCCGTATGCTCAAGACGGAAACGTTCGATGTCGGTATCTTTACCCACCTGCTCAGTCACAAACGATTCTACTTTCAGCTCAAGCTCGGTAATAATTTCCTGCTTACTCTTGGCCTGAATATCCAACAGCTTAAATCGCAAAGCTTCCAGCTGGGCTTTTAGTAGACGTTCTTCTTTTTTGAATTCGGTATATTTTTCAGCAGAAACTGACTGGCGTTCCAAGCGAGAAAGCTGGCGCCCTAATTCGTCTCTGATATCGGTCAAGCGCTCGAGGTTTTCAAGCGTTCGCTTCATACGATTTTCGGTATCGCGGCGGCGTTCTTTGTATTTAGATATACCCGCGGCTTCCTCGATATAAACCCGAAGCTCTTCTGGCTTGGCTTCAACGAGCTTGGAGATCGTGCCCTGCTCGATAATGGCGTAGCTTCGAGGCCCAAGACCGGTACCCAAGAAAATATCAGTAATATCACGGCGGCGACATTTATCACCATTAAGATAATAGGTATTTACTGATTCGCGGGTTACTTTTCGTTTAACCGAAATTTCGCTGTAGCTCGCATATTCACCAACGAGCGTTCCGTCGCTGTTGTCGAAAATAAGCTCAATGGATGCTTGTCCAACCGGCTTACGCCCACCGGAGCCGTTGAAGATGACATCCGTCATGTTCTCGCCGCGCAGGTTTTTCGCCGACGACTCACCCATCACCCAGCGAACGGCATCAATTGTGTTGGATTTACCACAACCATTGGGGCCGACAATCGCACAGAGATTAGAAGGGAAGGATACTGTCGTTGGGTCTACAAACGATTTGAAACCTGCCAGCTTAATGCACTTTAGCCGCATAAATCCTTTTCACTCATTGATCATATAAGATTTTGATTTTATTGTATTTTTCAGAACCAACTGCCAGGCCTTTAAACCACAATCTAAAGCCGCCATTTTACACATTTAATACTCAATTGGCACCCTTGCCACCGCACTGTGCATAATGCGTACAAAACGGCATCAAGCAGCCTCTGGCCAGCGCTAGTTAAGGTGAAAAGCGATAAGAACGGGCTCGTACCAACAGTCGTGGCGCCGGATAAGCGAACTGGGATTAGGGTCGTGCAAACAAACACGCCCCAACCCCACAGCGAGAGAGATATAGCCAAAGGGCTATATCTGGGAGGAGATAACCAGGGAAGTAACTGAATCTGCAGGCGAATTGGAAATAGGCCCTTTGCTGGCCTGCCAGTCACCCGGCTTAGACATCGCACTGCCGGCCGCCGAAACTCTAGCAACCAATTCCAGCTTTTCAAACGATGCTATCGACATACCAGGAGCCATTGCCATCGCTTCAGTTAAGGTAACCTCAATCGGCAAATCCTTTACCTGCACGCGTTTAATAGCTAAGGGCATAGGCATACCCTGCCAGGCCCGAGCATAAATAAAGACAGTATGAGCAGGGTTCAAGCTCACCCCAGCCGCGAGACTGACGCTAACCCGCAAGCCCATTGGGGCTGAAACCGCTTCAGGGGTTGCCTTTGCACTCACCTCAGTATTTTCGACGATATCAGAAGCCGCGACCGAAGCGTCAGTGCCACCAGCTGCCCTACTCTGCTCAGCCAACAAACCCCTGGCCTTCAGAACCCCCGCCGCAAGGGATTGCGCCCCGGCAGAACGAGGCCCTAATAAGGCAATCGCTTTCTCCCACTGGGTGATCGCTGCCTGGTACTGCTCAGTTTGAAAGTTACGGATACCATCCAAACCCAACGCTACGTGGCTGTTCGGGTCTTTTTCGAGGGTTTTGCTTATCAACAACTCCATCTCTGGCGTCACTTCATTACCAGACACTACAAACAACAGCTGCGCTAGGTCACCCATAACCAAGGGGGACTCGTCGATCTCTAAGACTTGCTTATAGGCCGTGATGGCTGTCGGATAGTCTTGAAGGTCAGTAGCATTACGCGCCAACAAATAACGATATTGCACATTCTCTGGATCCTCCTCGAGTTGCGCCTCCAGGCTGGCCATCAACTTGCGCGCCAGGGCTGGACTGGGTCGTTCACCCATGGCTATAGCATCCCTATCCGCTTGATACTTAGCCTTAATCTGGGCGGTAAGCTCTATATCCGTACTCGCGCCGTTATAGTCGTAAAACGCAAAGACAAATATCGACATGCACGCCGCTGCTAATAAAAACACGAAACGACCATTACGCTTTGGATCTACAGATTTATCGGTATCCGATTGCGCTGCAGCCAACAACTCAGCATCCATCTCTGCCTGTAACGACTCGAGCTGCTCTTCGCTTATATCGCCCTGATCCAACTGTGATTTAAGCTCTTGCTGACGTTGCTTATACAGCTCTACGTTCAGCGAGCGACGGGCTCGTAACTCTTCGTCTTTAGCACCAGCTGCTGAAAAAACGGATTTACGCAACGGCCAAAATACAAAGACCATCGCCAAAACTAACAGTACCGCAATGGCCAACCATAACTGCATCATCTAACGCTCATCCTTTTCTGCTTGCTCTAGAACTTGTTTAAGTTTGGCGGCATCATTTTCAACATCACCAGACGTTTTTTGGGCTGGACGCGGTTGATTCAAAACCATATATATTCCAATCGCCCCCAAACCTAATAAAATAAAAGGCCCTAACCATAGTAAGTAAGTACTGCTTTTCACTTCTGGGCGATATAAAACATAATCTCCATAGCGGGCAACCATATACGACTTGATCTCGTCATCGCTCTGGTTTTCTTGCAGCATCCTGTGCAGCTCACGCCGTAAGTCTTTTGCGATAGGGGAATCTGAGCCCGCTAAGTTTTGATTCTGACACTTGGGGCAACGTAACTCTGCGACCAATACATTGTATCGCTCGCGGAGCCCATCATTCTCAAACTCATATAAATCCACAACCGCCAAAGTGAATTGGCTGGCGGTAAATACACACGCCGCTAACATCCAAAAAGTTACCGCCTTTAGTCTCATGTCATAACCCGTAGCTTGTATATGCAGCCTTGAAGGTTCAGGGCTTGGTATAGGAGGATAGTTGCTCCGCCAATAAGATGGCCAGAGTATACCAATCGAAACTTGATTTGTGTGAGCCATGCCAGCAAAGCTGCTGGCTTTTTGAACATTGCGCCTAATGTTTTGATATTTATAGATTTTATTTACGAAAGTAGTTGACGCAAATTCTAATATCATTATTATACGCGGCTTCAGACAGCGGGTGGTTAGCTCAGCTGGGAGAGCATCGCCCTTACAAGGCGAGGGTCACTGGTTCGAGCCCAGTACCACCCACCATTATTATAGCGTGACTTAATAATGGCAGTTGTCAGATATGCGGACCGGTAGTTCAGTTGGTTAGAATGCCGGCCTGTCACGCCGGAGGTCGCGGGTTCGAGTCCCGTCCGGTCCGCCACTATTATAAAAAGCCGCTCAATGAGCGGCTTTTTTTATGCCTGCCAGAAAGCACACCTCAACCCCGATACCAGGACATAGAAGCTCCAATCGAACACCCAAATTTGGAGCCCCTTATATTGCCCCCTATCGTTGCCCGCACTTTACCCCTAAATATACTCAAGCTTTGACCGCAGCTACCTATCTTCACAAACCTACCCTCACAAACCTACCCCCACAAACCTAAACTACCCCAAACCTTAACCACTAACAGATGATCTCGAGCGGCATGCATCAATACAGGAGCGTGCTTTTAATACGGCCGACCATTAATATCAGAGAAACCAATAGCTCCCCCTACCTTAAGTGGCACATAAAGACTTGTGCGCATTATTTTTCACTGGCCTTTGAACCCACAAGTTAACAACCTTAAAATTACTGGCACCGTACTTAAAGCCAAGCCCCGTGAATCAGCCGCACCTTTAAAATCTATAATTTCAACCTTGATGCCATAAACCGTAAACCGTAAACCGATATACGCTAGCGGCGTAAATAATTTAGCGTTGCGCTTTAGGCTTACTTTAACTTACCAAAGCTAATTTTCTAAAACCGTTTCCCGCCAACATCCTGATAGTTAAGATCAATAAAAAATAAATCTAAAAAATAAACTGAGCTCGATAGATAAAACTTTAGCTATGGCCGACAGAATCGATAACGATAAAATTCATGCATCGTATATTCACAAACATTATCTAAACAGAGACGCCAATAAAGGAACGTTACACACCGAACACATCTAAAATTCCAAATAATTTTAAGTGACAACAAAACGACCCTGCGAACTAACCACTTGGAACGCAACAACTGAAGTATAAAACATGAAATTATTTGTCACAGCACCAAATACACCACAAAAATAAACACAATAAAAACTTCAGATATGAAATCCATAAAACAGACTTAACACTTGCATTCAAGTACCTACCAAATGCACTACAAACAAAGAACTACGCAAGCTCACACAAACGACATTAAAAAACTAATCACCGATCACAACAAATTATTAGTAATGACGATAAACCTATATCGATAAATATTGGTATTAGAATCCACTGATTTATCTTAAAAATAATTAGTAAATCTTAATACAATTAATTTCGTTAAGTTTCATAAACATAGGCATGAGGACAGAAAAAAAACATCACTTTAAAGCCCTCAAACTACCATTGATCTGAAATCTGGCATATGTCGTGCTTAATGTTAATAGGAACAAGATTTTGACGGCCACACTGAGCAACAACTGATTGCGAATGTAATGAAAAAGGCGTTTAATGATTTTAAAGGGTTCTCTGAAAGAGTAATTCTTAGGATCGTTAAAAACGTACTTTTAAGTCTAGAAAATAGGCTACCGTTAAACTGAAGATATTGATAAATATGAAACTACGATACATAAACTGAACCGCTCTGAGTGATATCCGTTAGGCTTTCCTCAGAGCAGAGGAGGCAACAATGGGAATTCTTAACCACTTTCAAGATCGCTACGAAGCCGGTCAAGAAGAAGAAATTAGCATCCAGGAATATCTGGATCTCTGCAAGTCAAAACCCACCGTTTACGCTACCGCAGCCGAGCGTCTACTTAGCGCTATTGGTGAGCCCGAGCTCATTGATACATCTTTAGACTCACGCTACAGCAGAATTTTTTCAAACAAAATCATAAAACGCTACAAGGCATTCGAAGAATTTTATGGCATGGAAGAATGCATCGAACAAATCGTTGCCTTTTTTCGCCATGCGGCACAGGGACTGGAAGAAAAAAAGCAGATCCTTTATCTACTCGGACCCGTCGGTGGCGGAAAATCTTCTCTAGCCGAACGTTTGAAATCTCTCATGGAATTAGAGCCCATATACTGCCTTGCTGGCTCCCCTATTTTTGAATCTCCTCTAGGCTTATTTGATGTAAAAGAAGATAGCGGCATTCTAGAAGAAGAGTTCGGCATACCGAAGCGCTACCTAGGAACAATCATGTCTCCGTGGGCAGCCAAACGCCTGAAGGAATACAATGGCGATATCAGCCAATTCAAAGTTGTTAAACGTAACCCTTCCATCCTAAATCAGATTGCGATTACCAAAACTGAACCGGGCGATGAAAACAATCAAGATATTTCGTCTCTGGTGGGTAAAGTCGACATTCGGAAACTTGAAGACTTTCCCCAAAACGATACTGACGCTTATAGCTATTCAGGCGGCCTTTGCCGAGCAAATCAGGGGTTAATGGAATTTGTCGAAATGTTCAAGGCTCCGATAAAAGTCTTGCACCCTTTATTGACCGCCACCCAAGAAGGCAATTACAACAGCACTGAAGGATTGGGATCAATTCCTTTTGAAGGTGTCATCCTGGCCCACTCAAACGAATCTGAGTGGATAACGTTTAGAAACAACAAAAACAATGAAGCCTTTTTAGATCGTATATACATTGTGAAGATACCCTACTGCTTACGGTTAAACGAAGAAATTGAGATTTATCAAAAACTAATAGAGAACAGCTCATTATCCACAGCACCTTGTGCTCCAGATACTTTGAAAATGTTAGCGCAGTTCACTGTGCTGTCTCGACTCAATGAGCCCGAGAACTCGAATTTATACTCTAAGATGAAGGTTTATGACGGTCAAAACTTAAAAGACACCGATCCAAAAGCCAAATCTATGCAAGAGTATCGTGACACGGCCGGTGTCAATGAAGGCATGAACGGCCTGTCGACGCGCTTTGCTTTTAAGATACTTTCCAAGGTTTTCAATTTTGATGCCACCGAAATTGCCGCGAATCCGGTCCATCTGCTTTATGTTTTAGAGCAACAGATAGAGCAGGAACAATTCCAGGAAGATGTCCAAGCTAGGTATCTGTCATTTATAAAAGAGTATCTTGCGCCAAAATACGTTGAGTTTATTGGCAAAGAAATTCAAACGGCTTATCTCGAATCTTACACCGAGTACGGGCAAAACATATTCGACCGCTACGTCACCTATGCTGACTTCTGGATTCAGGATCAAGAGTATCGCGACCCAGAAACAGGGGAAATTCTGAATAGGTCATCGCTCAATGAAGAACTCGAGAAAATTGAAAAGCCTGCAGGCATAAGCAACCCTAAGGATTTTCGAAATGAGATCGTTAACTTTGTCTTACGGGCTAGGGCAAATAACGACGGCCATAATCCAGTGTGGAACAGCTACGAAAAACTTCGCAGGGTAATCGAGAAGAAAATGTTTTCGAATACCGAGGATTTGCTGCCCGTTATTTCATTCAACACCAAGGCCTCAAATAACGATCAGAAGAAGCATCAAGACTTTGTAGCGCGCATGACTGAAAGAGGCTATACCGAGAAACAAGTCCGATTATTATCTGAATGGTATCTCCGTGTTCGGAAATCTCAATAGCGACGAGCACTGCCCATTACGATAATTACGAAAAGGATGTTGAGCCATGAACTATGTTATCGATCGCCGCCTCAACGGCAAGCAAAAGAGCTTGGTTAACCGCCAACGGTTCTTACAACGATATCGGCGTCAAATTAAAGAGTCGGTAGAAAAAGCGGTTGGCGAACGATCCATTACCGACATGAGTAAGGGTGAGAAGGTATCCATACCAAAACAAGATACCGACGAACCCATTTTTCGCCACACCTCCGGCGGTAGCAGCGAGCAAGTTATGCCGGGGAACACCGATTTTGTCCCTGGCGATCGATTCAAACGCCCCGAGGGGGGCGGCGGCCAAGGAGGAGGCCCAGGCCAAGCCAGTAACAAAGGCGAAGGTATGGATGAGTTTGTCTTTGAAATTACTCAAAGTGAATTTTTGGACTTTATGTTTGAAGACCTAGAGCTTCCCAATTTGATTAAGCGTCACCTTAGCGGTGATGTGGAGTTCAAAACTCACCGTGCTGGTTTCAGCCAGGTCGGCAACCCAGGTCAGATTAATATCGTCCGCAGTATGCGCTCTGCCTCTGCTCGTAGGCTCGCCTTAGGCGGGAAAGATCGTCGAGAATTGAAAAAAGTCAAAGTCGAGCTAATAGAAGCAAGAGCCGCCCCTATACTGGACAGTGACTTAATTAATGAACTAGAAGCCGAAATCGAAAGGCTTCAAAAGAAGCTCAAGCGCATCCCTTGGCTCGACGACTTTGACTTAAAGTACAACCTTCATGTCAAACACCCAGTGCCCCACTCCCAAGCCGTAATGTTCTGCGTGATGGATGTATCTGGGTCTATGACCCAAGTCATAAAAGACATAGCTAAACGGTTTTTTATATTATTATTCTTATTCCTCCAGCGTAGCTATGAGAAGACTGAGGTGGTTTTTATTCGTCACCACACCAGCGCGAAGGAAGTCGATGAAGAAGAGTTTTTCTATTCACGAGAAACCGGTGGCACCATTGTTTCAAGTGCGCTGAACCTAATGAATGAAATCATCGATAAGCGCTACCCTCCAGAGCAATGGAATATTTATGGTGCCCAAGCTTCCGATGGAGACAACTGGAATGACGACTCTAGTAACTGTTCAAAAATCCTTGGCAGTCAGCTTCTAGACAAGGTTCAGCACTTCTCCTACATAGAAATAACTGATCAAGATCACCAATCTTTGTGGCACGAATACTCTCAGATACAAGATCAATATGAAGAGTATTTTGCAATGCAAAATATTCGTAATGCGGCGGATA
>Ga0105358_10000519_pt1 | contig 19235 bp, 18 predicted proteins | sample GOMGulsemesocosm_5_FD_83509 | JGI IMG/M metagenome (GOLD analysis project Ga0105358, IMG submission 83509) | Methane-oxidizing microbial communities from mesocosms in the Gulf of Mexico - GOM15C Gulf of Mexico | ecosystem: Environmental > Aquatic > Marine > Cold seeps | place: Gulf of Mexico... | reverse complement strand
TGGCGGTCAAAGTGTTCTAGCGGGTAATATTTTAGTTCGCCAAAGAGGCACACGTTTCCATGCAGGCGAAAATGTAGGTATGGGTAAAGATCACACCTTATTTGCGACTGAAGAAGGCAAGGTGGTTTTTGAAGTTAAAGGCCCGAAGCGTAGAAAGTATATTCGTATCGAAACTGTTTAATGTAAAAAACAGTGCGCTGCGGTGATAACGGCAGGTACGTATTTTAAAAAACCCTGTCTTTGACAGGGTTTTTTATTGCTTCAAAAGACCGGTAGGCTTTGAACGACTAAATTAACATAAAGATAGTGAGAAAGAGCACATGAAATTCGTAGATGAAGCGAGTGTTAGAGTTGAAGCTGGTAATGGCGGAAAGGGTCATGTCAGTTTCAGACGCGAAAAATATATTCCCTTTGGTGGTCCAGATGGTGGCGACGGTGGCGACGGTGGGAGTGTTTACCTCGAAGGTGCGGAAGCTTTAAATACGTTAATTGATATGCGCTTTAATCGACTTTTAAGAGCCGAGCACGGTCAACGAGGTCAAAGCAGAGATTGTACTGGCAGAGGAGGTAAAGATTTGATCGTACAAGTACCTCTCGGTACGATTGTTTATGATGATGGAACCGATGAGCTGATTGGTGATGTTACCGCGGAGGGGCAAAGGTTACTGGTGGCATCAGGCGGATTTCACGGGCTAGGAAATGCGCGTTATAAAAGCAGTACTAATAGAGCGCCTAGGCAATTCTCGCCGGGCTCAGAGGGTGAGCAACGTGTTTTAAGGCTCGAACTAAAAGTGTTGGCAGATGTTGGCACATTAGGTCTACCTAACGCCGGCAAGTCTAGCCTGATTCGAGCAGTCTCATCGGCTCAGCCTAAAGTTGCGAATTACCCTTTTACAACACTGCATCCAAGTTTGGGTGTTGTGCGCGCGGATGAGTTACGCAGCTTTGTTATTGCAGATATCCCGGGCATTATTCAAGGGGCTGCTGATGGCGCGGGTTTAGGTAATTTATTTTTACGTCACTTATCACGCAATAATTTATTGCTTCATGTGGTTGATGTAGAGCCATATGAATCTGACATTGATCCGGTTAAAGCGGCCAAATCGGCGATTGAAGAAATAGAAAAATGGGGCGGCGGTTTGGCTGAAAAACCCCGTTGGTTGGTTTTGAATAAAATAGACCTGCTGCCAGAGGATGAGGTGGATAATTATTGTCAGATGATTGTCGATGAACTGAAATGGCAAGGGCCGTTGTTTAAAATCTCTGCGATAAGAAAGGTAGGCACGAACAAGTTAGTCCATGCGATTATGGATTATCTAGAAGAGCAAAAAAAGCTTGAATTAGAAGCAGAAAAAAAACCTGAAGGACATAGTTAGTTCACTGGTATGAAATCAAGAGCGGATTTAAAACGGGCGAAATGTTGTGTCATCAAGATTGGTAGTGCGGTCCTGACAGACAACGGCCAAGGGTTAAATCGTGTGGCTATTGATAATTGGGTGGCGCAAATTAGTGAGTTAAAGTCACGTGGTATTGCTGTGATTGTCGTCTCATCAGGGTCTGTTGCTGAAGGGATGGTGAGGCTGGGTTGGTCTGAACGCCCTCACGCGCTGCAAGAGCTTCAAGCGGCGGCTTCGGTTGGGCAAATGGGGTTAATTCAAGCGTATGAGCGAAGTTTTCAGGAACAAGGGTTTAAAACCGCTCAAGTTTTACTAACGCACGATGACTTGGCCAATAGAAAACGCTATTTAAACGCACGTGCAACAATCAAAACGTTGTTGGCTTTATCGGTTGTTCCTATTATTAATGAAAACGACGTGGTGGCGAACGAGGAATTACGTGTAGGTGATAATGATACCTTGGCCGCTATTATCGCTAACTTAATGAGTGCTGACTTGTTAATGATTTTAACGGATCAAGACGGTTTTTTTGACAGTGATCCAAGGGTGAACCCTGCGGCGACGTTAATAGACTACGCAAGCGTGAACGATGAAACCTTAGACTCAGCTGCCAGTGGTGGTTCAGGTAGTCTCGGACGTGGAGGGATGCAGACGAAATTAACCGCAGCGCGAATAGCATCGCGTTCTGGGACGGCTACCATTATTGCGCCGGGTTTAAAGCAGCGTGTTATTTTGGACGTTATCGACGGTGAATCGGTTGGGACGTTGCTAATACCAGACGATGCGCCTGTTTCAGCTCGTAAGCGTTGGCTAACGGCGCACTTGGATATAAAAGGTCAGGTGGTAATAGATAACGGCGCAGCTCAGGCGATTAAAAAGTCTGGCGTTAGTTTGTTGCCGATTGGTGTCGTAGCCGTTAGCGGCGATTTTGATAGGGGTGAGTTAGTCGCTTGCGTTAACCAGAACGGTAAAGAGCTTGCGCGAGGTTTGGTGAATTACAGTTCAGCCGATATTGATATTATTAAACAGAATAAAAGTACTGAGATTGAACAGTTAATTGGTTTTGTAGGTGAATCTGAAATTATTCACCGAGATAACTTAGTATTGCTTTGAGCTTAGAAAATTAGGGCAATAAAAAGCCGACCATAAGGTCGGCTTTTTTAGATCTTGCAGAAACTTATGCTTGTTTTAACTTTACGACTCGAGCATTAAGGCGGCTTTTTAAACGAGCTGCTTTGTTTCTGTGGATTAAACCTTTGGTGACAGCGCCATCAATATAAGGCACGGCTTCTTTATAAGCGGTTTCACTTGCTTCAGCATTGCCATCATCAGCACTATAAATAACACGTTTAATTTTTGTACGTAATCGAGTACGAGCTGCCATGTTAGTCTGACGGTTTTTTTCTGCTTGTTTGGCGCGTTTTAACGCTTGTGCACTGTTAGCCAAGGTAAATCCTCTATTGATGTAAAAAAGATTTGGCATTTTGCTGAAATATTTAAGATTTGTCAAGCCTGAGAGACGTTTACATTGCTAATAATACATAAACGCAAGGATTTTAATGAATACTTAAATCTAAGCGCGCTTAAATCAACCATTCGGCCCTAGTTTTTTTATCGTGCAGCGATGATTAAGCAACGCTTCTTAAATCTAAGGTGTGTTGCCTAGCGTATCGTCTTATAATGAACCCGAGTTAATCAATCAAACCAACCCTCTGTGAGGGTAAAAAGAAACTTAATACACAGGGGTGAAGACGCTGAGTAAAACGCTAATAAAATCGACAGCTATTGTTGGTAGCATGACGATGATTTCGCGTGTCTTAGGATTTATTCGCGATATTGTTATTGCGCGTTATTTTGGTGCGGGAGAAGGTACCGATGCTTTTTTTGTGGCGTTTAAAATCCCTAACTTTATGCGACGTTTGTTTGCAGAAGGTGCTTTTTCACAAGCATTTGTGCCGGTGTTGTCAGAATATAAAGAAAGCCAGTCAACCGAGGCGTTAAAAGAACTGATTGGCAAAACAGCGGGTACGCTGGCGACCGTGTTGTTCTTTATAACATTACTTGGCGTCATTGGTGCACCGATTTTAATTTATCTATTCGCGCCAGGCTTTGCATCAGAAGGCTCGCGTCATGATTTGGCGGTGGAAATGCTGCGGCTCACCTTCCCGTACTTGTTTTTCATTTCCTTAACAGCAATGGCGGGCGGGGTGCTAAACACCTTCGGTAAATTTGCTATCCCAGCGATAACACCAGTGTTGTTAAACCTATCATTCTTAGCGGCGGTTTTTTGGTTGTCCCCTTTGTTGGATGAACCGATTATGGCGCTGGCTTGGGGTGTTTTATTTGCGGGAATAGCTCAGTTGGTGTTTCAATTCCCATTCTTGAAAAAACTGGGCTTAATGCCACGGTTGAGTTTTAGTCGTGATCATGCGGGTGTAAAAAAAATCATGAACTTGATGTTGCCGGCGTTATTTGGCGTGTCGGTCACGCAAATTAACTTATTGGTTGATACCTTGTTGGCATCATTTTTAGTGACCGGTAGCGTATCTTGGCTTTATTTTTCAGATAGGTTGGTGGAGTTCCCTCTAGGTATTTTTGGCATTGCTCTGGCAACCGCTATTCTGCCAAACTTATCTAAAAGCTATGCCGCTGGTAAAACCGACGATTTTTCAGCGAGTTTAGATTCTGGCTTGCGTTGGGTGGTTCTGTTAGGGTTACCGGCCGCCGCAGGGTTATTCTTTTTGGCACAACCGATGTTGGCGACGCTGTTTCAATACGATGCTTTTAGCACGAGCGATGTGGATAGTGCTTCGCTCAGCCTGATGGCCTATGCGGTTGGCTTGCCGGCATTTATATTGGTTAAAGTGCTAGTGCCGGGGTTTACCTCAAGGCAGGACATGAAAACGCCGGTAAGAATAGGTGTGATAGCGGTGGTTTCAAATATGCTGATGAGTGTGACGTTAGTGTTCTTTTTTCAACACGCGGGTTTAGCCTTGGCGACTTCGTTGGCGGCTTTTTTAAATGCCGGTCTGTTGTATAGAGCCTTACTTAAAGAGGGTATATTTAAACCGCAACAAGGCTGGGCGAGTTTTATTGTAAAAGTGCTGTTTGCAAACCTCATCGTTGGCGTTATTTATTTTTATGACTATTCGTTGATGCAGTGGTACGAATGGGGTGCATTTGATAGGGCACTGCATTTAACACTTGAAATATTATCGGTGGCTACTTTGTATGTCGCGAGCATCTTGTTGCTCGGTATTCGGCCACGACATTTGTTGTTTAAAGGTTAAAAAAACACATGAAGTTAATTAGATATTTACCTGATGAAGCCGTTTTTCCTAATGGATGCGCACTAACCATTGGCAACTTTGATGGTGTTCATGCCGGCCACCGTATGGTGTTGGCTGAGTTAATGAACCAAGCGGCGGCATCGGGTTTACAGGCCGTTGTGATGTGTTTTGAACCACAACCGATTGAATATTTTAGGGCAGATGCTGCGCCAGCAAGAATTTCAACAGCACGAGATAAAATAGAACAATTATCGGCGGTGGGTGTCGATGCGCTTTACCTCGTACGTTTCAATGCTGCACTGGCGAATATGTCAGCCGAGCAATTTGTGCAAATGCTCGTTCAGCAGCTCAATATTAAAAAACTGATTGTTGGGGATGATTTTTGTTTTGGTAAGAACCGGCAGGGTAACTTTGACTACTTAACCGTTGCCGGCGAAAAATTCGGTTTCTCCGTACAACGATCTAATTCATTTAAGATAGAAAATGAGCGTGTCAGCAGCACCTTAATTCGTCATGCCTTTGAAAAAGGCCAGTTAGAAAAAGCCGCGATATATCTAGATCGACGTTACAACATGTCAGGTCGTGTTATACATGGTCAGAAAAGGGGGCGAGAGCTAGGTTTTCCTACGGCGAATATTCGTGTCAAGAATAGAAAAACTCCGCTTCAGGGGGTTTTTGCCGTTACAATAAGGCTTGAATCTGGCTTGTTATATAAAGGGGTCGCTAATGTTGGTACGCGACCTTCTATTGAAGACGTAACTGCTGTTCTATTAGAGGCGCATTTGTTTGAATTCTCAGGCAATTTATATGGTCAACGCGTCGTCGTTACTTTTGCAAAAAAGCTTCGAGATGAGAAAAAATTTGAGAACTTAGAACAGCTAACACAGCAAATTTTAATAGATTCTGCACAAGCCAAAAAACACTTTAATCAGACATAAACACCCTAAGAGCACGATGGATTACAAAACTACACTGAACTTGCCGAAAACGAGCTTTCCAATGAAGGCGAACCTTGCTAACCGTGAACCCGCCGTGTTGAAGCGTTGGCAAGAAATGGGTTTATATCAGAAAATTCGCGATAAATTTGCAGGTTGCCCACCATTTGTTCTGCACGATGGTCCTCCGTATGCGAATGGGCCCATTCATATTGGCCATGCGGTTAACAAAGTGCTGAAAGATATGATAATTAAGAGTAAAACCTTGCAGGGTTTTGATTCGCCTTATGTGCCAGGCTGGGATTGTCATGGTCTGCCGATCGAATTAATGGTCGAGAAGAAAATTGGTAAGGCGGGTGTTAAGGTGTCGGCGTCTGAATTCCGTAAGGCGTGTCGAACGTATGCGACAAAGCAAGTGGCGATGCAAAAAGAAGAGTTTGTTCGGCTCGGCGTTTTTGGTGATTGGGAACGGCCTTACTTAAGCATGGACTTCCAATTTGAAGCGGACGTTGTTCGTTCATTGGGCCGTATTATTGAAAACGGCCATTTACACAAAGGTTCAAAGCCTGTGCACTGGTGTACGGATTGTGGCTCGGCGTTAGCTGAAGCCGAGGTTGAATACGAAGACAAACGTTCGCCGGCGATTGATGTGCGTTTTACAGTGAAAGATGAGACGACCTTTGTTGAACATTTTCACAGTAGCGATGGCTCACCTGGGCACGGCCCTATATCGGTGGTTATTTGGACCACAACACCATGGACGTTACCAGCAAACCAAGCGGTTTCTTTAAACCCTGAGTTTGACTACGTGATGGTGCAAAGCGGTGAAGAGCGTTTGGTTTTAGCCGAGAAGTTGCTTAAAGACACCATGCTACGTTATGGCGTTGATGATTATCGTGTTATCGCTTATTGCAAAGGCAGCGATTTAGATTATATGACGCTTCACCACCCGTTCTATGATCGCGTGGTGCCGATTATTGTGGGCCACCACGTGACCGCCGAAGCTGGCACAGGCGCTGTTCATACCGCGCCCGGTCATGGTCAAGATGATTACGTTATCGGTCAGCAATATAACCTGCCGGTGGACAACCCTGTTGGTGATAACGGTGTGTTCTTAGCGAGCACGCCATTGTTTGCTGGCAAGCATGTATTCAGCGCGAATAATGATGTGATTGATGCTTTAAAAGAGCGTGGTGCGTTAGTGCACGAAGAAGCACTAAATCACAGCTATCCGCATTGTTGGCGGCATAAAACTCCCATTATCTTTAGAGCTACCCCGCAGTGGTTTATCTCAATGGATAAAAATAACTTACGCGATAAGGCACTAGCAGAAATCAAACGCGTGTCGTGGATACCAGAATGGGGCGAAGCGCGTATCAATAGCATGGTAGAGGGGCGCCCAGATTGGTGTATTTCTCGTCAACGTAACTGGGGCGTACCCATTGCGTTATTTGTGCATAAAGAGAGCGGTGAGTTGCACCCCAATACGGCCAGCTTGATAGAGCAGGTCGCTACCATGATTGAGAAATCGGGTATTGATGCATGGTTTGAATTAGAGTCGGCTGAATTGTTGGGTGATGAAGCGGCTGATTACACTAAAATTAATGATATTTTAGACGTTTGGTTTGATTCAGGTGTCACCCATTCATGTGTCTTAGAAAGGCGTGAACAACTGACATTCCCAGCGGCAATGTACCTTGAAGGCTCTGATCAACATCGTGGTTGGTTCCAGTCATCATTGTTAACATCGGTAGCGATGAATGGCTGTGCACCCTTTGAATCGGTGTTAACGCACGGTTTTACGGTTGATGCAAAAGGCATGAAAATGTCTAAATCACGAGGCAATGTGGTGGCGCCGCAAAAAGTGATTAAGTCATTGGGTGCAGATGTTTTACGCCTTTGGGTGTCGGCGAATGATTACACCGGTGAAATGACGGTCTCTGATGAGATCTTAAAACGTGCAGCGGATGTGTATCGTCGTTTAAGAAATACCGCGCGTTATTTATTGTCCAATCTAAATGATTTTGACCCGGCTAGCGATGCCTTATCTTTTGATCAGATGTTACCGCTAGACCGTTGGGCGATTGAAAAAACGCAGCAAGTACAAAAAGAGGTGCTGGATAATTATGACCAGTATCAATTCTTGCAAGTGCACCAAAAAATCCATCATTTTTGTTCGGTCGATATGGGTAGTTTTTATCTAGATGTGATTAAGGATCGTCAATACACATTGCAACAGAACAGTTTGGCAAGACGTTCTTCTCAAACGGCGATGTTTCATATTGCCGAGGCATTTGTACGTTGGATTGCCCCCATCCTGAGCTACACGGCAGAAGAAATTTGGTTAGCGATGCCGGGTGAGCGAGAGGAGTCTGTATTTTTAGCAAGGGCGTATGACAGTTTCCCAGAGTCAACTAGCAAGGAAATGGCTGAGTTAGAATTTTGGCAACCGATTATTGATACTCGAGAATTAGTGAGTAAAGAACTGGAGCGAGTTAGGGCGGAAGGACTTATTGGCTCTGCGCTTGATGCCGATGTAACTTTGTATTGTGACGGTGAACTTTTTGAACGGCTTTCGCAGTTAGAGGATGAGCTTCGCTTTATCTTGATTACGTCGTATGCGCAGGTCAAACCACTTTCAGAGAAAACCGAGCAAGCCAACGCAACAGAGAATAAAAACCTGTTTATTGACGTGCTGGCGAGCGGGCATGAAAAATGTGTGCGTTGTTGGCATCATCGCGAAGACGTTGGTCAGTCGGAAGCACACCCTGAATTGTGTGCTCGCTGCGAAGACAATGTTGACGGTGTGGGTGAGGTTAGGCAGTTCGCCTAAACAAATCAATGCTGAAGTGGCTGTGGCTTTCGTTAGTCGTTATTGTGTTTGATCAGGCGAGCAAGTTTTGGGTTGTAAGTCATTTTGAACTCTATGAATCGTTGAGGTTATTGCCCTCTTTGAACCTAACGTATGTCCGTAATACGGGTGCTGCCTTTAGTTTTTTAAGCTCGGCAGGCGGTTGGCAACGTTGGTTTTTTGTTGTGATCGCGCTTGTTGCCACGCTGGTTCTAAGCATTTGGTTGGCGCGATTAAAATCATCTGAACGTTGGATGGCTGTTACCTTATCGTTGATTTTAGGCGGCGCCGTGGGTAATTTGTATGACCGTATTTCATACGCCTATGTCATTGATTTTATAGATGTATATTATAAAACTTGGCACTGGCCGGTGTTCAATGTCGCGGACTCTGCTATTTCAGTTGGGGTTGTGATGATGTTGATTGACATTTTTAGAGCTAAGGATTCAAGCCTCGCTGAGTAGGCGTCTAAACCTTTCCCAATCAAAGCTCTCACCGGGGTCTGTTTTTCGTCCAGGTGCAACATCACTGTGGCCGACAATGGACTCGGCTGAAAGGGTTTTATAGTGCTCAAATAAAGCCTTACAACAGCGTGCCAGTTCAACATACTGTTTATCTGTGTATGGAATATAATCGGTACCTTCTAACTCAATGCCGATAGAAAAATCGTTACAGTTTTCTTGGCCTTTATAACTGGATAACCCTGCGTGCCAAGCACGTTCATGGAAAGGGACGTATTGCGTAATGCTCCCATCACGCCGAATTAATAAATGTGAAGAGACCTCGAGTCCGCATATTTTCTGAAAGTATGGATGTTGATTAGGGTCTAATCGATTTAGAAAAAAATCATCAATCCAGCCCTCACCAAATTGCTCTGGAGGCAAGCTGATTCCGTGAACAATAATGAGTCGAATGTCAGAGGGATTCGGGCGGCTATTTTTATTGGGTGAGGCGATGAAGTTGGCAGCGCTCAGTAAGCCTTGTTGAATTGATGTTGAAGAAGCGTGGGTCATATAAAAATGGGTGGCTGTTCCAATCTGTGCTCTAGTGCACAACTTTATCAGTGAGCTGACTATACTCTAAACATCAAAGTACATGAATCGATTCTTTAAGTTATGGAAAATGCAAAATCAACCGTCGTCCCTATTCGTCAAACTAGCGAGAAAGCTAAGAGCGGAGCCAAGTCAGTTGATAAAAGCAGTATTCTGAATGCATCGTCTAGTTTGTTGAAAAGTTATTTACAAAAAGCGATTGCAACACATGTAGAGAAAATTGAGCAACAGATGTTTGCCGCTGATAGTGAAAAGGTGGCGTCAGCCGCTAGTGATATTCAGGTGTTTCAAAAAGTCTCTAAATATTTGTCATCCTTGTATATCGATAGCATTATTAAAAACATCTCAAGCTTCTCGGGGGATGCAAACCGTCACGCAGGGTCGAGTTTTTATTCGTCAAAAGAAGTAGAGGACTGGTCAGGACTTGAGCTACTCGCAACGGATGAAATTGAAAACCAGTTATTACTCGATGGCTATATTGCGTCATGTGAAAACCGACTTTCAGAAGTGCTTTATGCCTTACAGCGTAGGGTTGAATTTATTTCGACAGCCAAAGAACTGAGGTCCCGTAAAAATCCGTTTGGCCCCGCCGTGTTAATGAATACGTATGTTGAACTGATTAAGGGTGAATCATTTTCAAAAGAGGCACGCAAAGTTTTGTGCGAATCCTTTTCACAGTCGCTTTTTGCAGACCTAGGTGATGTGCTTGAAGAGATCAACGAACTCTTTATTCAAGCGAATATCCTTTCGACATTACCAAAGCCCAAAGTTAAGAACGCTAATGCAGCGATAAAGAAGGAAACAAAATCATTTGTTAATGAGAAAGTAGCTCGTGTTTTACCAGAGCAGTCTCAAGTAGTAACGCCTATGAAGGAACAGGCGGCACCAATGCCTATGATGGGCGAGGCGGTGGAAATTGCCCCTGAGTTATATAACGGCTTGGTTGAAATGGCGCAAGCGTATCGCTCTAAAGTTGGTGACAATGTGGTGTCTGATGGCTTAGTGGTTGCCGGTCAACAACTACCTACAGCTGAACTTATCGATACCTTAACTAACTTGCAAAAAGAAAGCGCTGTTGGCGGTGTGGATATAAAAGAAAGTGTTCGCCTGCAAATTGGTTCAAGAGTTCAAGTCGATGGGCAGCGTCAGCCGTATGCGGAACAAGACGAGACATTGATTGACGTGGTGGCGATGTTTTTTGATGTCATTTTACAAGACAGGCATCTGCCTGATGCGGTGCGAGCAATGATTGGCCAACTGCAGATACCTATTTTAAAAGTGGCGATGATTGATAAAGAGTTTTTTGCAAGGAAGAGCCACCCAGCTAGAAAGTTTTTGAACTCTCTGTCACAGGCTGGCTTAGGCGTGAGTGAAAAGAACCGCCAAGTCAAAAGTGCTGTCTTTGAAAAAATGGAAGAGTTAGTGGCACGTGTGTTAATGGACTTTGTTGACGATGTGGAGATATTTGCAGAACTGTTTGAAGAGTTTGACATCTTCATGGAGCAACAGCAGCGCCAAATTGATCTGATTGAAGAGCGCTCTCGTAAGGTAACAAAAAGTAGCGAGCAGTTAGAATTAACTAAACGTCAAGCTGCTTATGAAATTGCCCTAAGATTAAATGGCAAAGCAATACCCGAGTTTGTGCAGTTATTTTTGGACGAAGCGTGGAAAGACGTACTGGTGTTAGCCTTGTTGAGACGCGAACGGGAACCGGCCGAAACGCAGCAATGTATTGAAGTGATCGAGCGCTTAGTGACCAGCGTTATTAAACCGAATGATGCTGCAGTTAGAAATGAGGTCATCAATGGTTTGGCACGGTTACTCAAAGATATTAAGGTTGGGTTGGAGAATATTTCATACGACTTCCATGAGTCCGCCCCATTTTTTAAGGAGTTAGAGTCTAGGCATAAGCATTTGTTGGCAGTGGGCTTGAGTGAAAGTGACGCTCCTGCTCTTGATGAAGAAGTGGTGTTAGTCGAGTTTGATGATGTTATATGCGCTAGCCCTGAGGATGACTTGTTACAAGAGCTCGAAAGTGAAATAGCACAAATGCCGGATGATAAATTCAGCAAACGCGCGAATAACATGGAAGTGGGTGATTGGGTTGAGTATAACAGTGCGGAGGGCACTGCGTTGCGTGCTAAATTATCGTGGAAAAGCAGCGTGACGATGCAATGTCTGTTCGTCAATGAACTTGGCGCGAAAGCAATGGATATCAGTCTGGCTGATTTTTCAGAAGAGTTAAGACAAAAACGGATGACATTGCTTGGGCATGAAAAAGTACCATTAGTGGAGAGGGTGCTGATGGGTATGAAAAAATTAATGACGCCTGACGGTGCTGAGCCAAGTTTGGCATAACGTTTTTATCACCACTAAAATGTGTGATAATAAAGAGCCTCCACTGGGAGGTTTTTTTGTTTTTAAGAGTAAGTGTATTTCATGGTTGACCCAAAAATAATAGACGAAGACGTAACTCGTTTTCTTGCAGAAGATGTCGGAACAGGTGATTTAACAGCTCTGGTTATTCCAGAGGGGAAATTGGCTAAAGCGACGATTGTCACTCGAGAGGCCATGTTGGTTTGCGGCCAAGCATGGCTCAATGCAGTTTTTAAAAAACTCGATGCCGGTATTGTCATTGATTGGCAACACGAAGAAGGCCAGCAAGCGTTTGCTGGCGATGTTTTGTGTTATCTGTCGGGTTCCGCCCGCGCCTTATTAACGGGTGAGCGTGCAGCGTTAAATATGCTTCAAACATTATCTGCTACAGCCTCACTTGCAAACCAGTTTGCTAAGGCAGTAGATGGCACTCAAACGGTCGTGTTGGACACACGTAAAACTATCCCAGGTCTACGATTAGCGCAAAAGTATGCGGTGCGATGTGGTGGAGCATCTAATCATCGTGTGGGCTTATATGACGGTATTTTAATCAAAGAAAACCATATTATGGCAGCGGGTTCTATAGCTAACGCGGTTGCTGCGGCTCGGTTAGCGAGTGATACGGTGGCGGTTGAAGTGGAAGTCGAAAGTATTGATGAAGTAAAGCTAGCACTTGAGGCGAAGGCTGATATCTTATTATTAGATAACTTCACGCTGGATCAATTAAGCGAGGCGGTTGAACTAAATAATGGTGTAGCAAAACTCGAGGCGTCAGGCAATGTGAGTTTATCGACGATACGCGACATTGCGAAAACTGGAGTGGACTTTGTGTCAGTGGGCGCGTTGACGAAAAATATTCAAGCGGTCGATCTATCCATGCGTGTAGACCTCGAAGCCTAATCTATTCTCCTACTCTAACAGCTAATACGTCGCAGCTGACACCGTGCATAATAGCATTGGCGGTTGAGCCTAGTAATAATGCGAGTCCATGTCGCCCATGGCTCCCCATCACGATCAGGTCACAAGGTATCTTTTCACTTAATTGATGGATCTGCTCGGAGGGGCGACCAAACTCGATGAGCAGGTTTTCCTCTGGAAGACTGATAGACGCGGCTAACTTTCTCAGTTTAGTGTTTGCCGTGGCTTCAATTTCATCTTGAAGAGGCAATATGTCCGTTGCAATACTGCCATCAAAGGCTAAGTATGAGGACTCTATAAGGGGTTCAATAATATGAATGATTGATAATTTGGCCTGATTTTGTTGGGCTATTTGGTGCGCTTTATTTAAAATCAAAGCTGATTGTTCACCAAGGTCAAGAGCAACAAGAATATGTCGATAATTCATCATAATGCGTCCATAAATTCATATGTTGTGTTACTAAGGATACGAGCTTATCCGCTTGTTTGGCAAGCCTTTTTCATTAATTTATTGGGAATACTTTGTCGGGGTTTAAGAGGTTTCCTGGGTCAAACTGGGCTTTAATTTTTTTCATAATGCTAATAGCAGTAGGGTCTAATTCTAAACTTATATAGTCACGTTTTTCGAGGCCGATACCGTGCTCACCTGAGAGGCTGCCGTTAAGGGCTATCACCAATTCAAATACATCCGCTAAACACGCTTTTGCTGTCTCAAGTTTCCCAAGTTGAACCAAGAGGTTGACGTGAATATTGCCATTTCCAGCATGGCCAAAATTAACGATGGGTGTTTGATATTGTTTGGACAATGCTTGAAGCCCGTTGATTAGCGCTGGAATGTTACTGACAGGGACTACAACGTCTTCATTGATTTTTTTCGGGGCTATTTTTCGTAAAGAAAGAGACAGCGCTTTTCTGGTCGACCAAAGTTGCTTAATTTGCTTGGGCGTGTTCGCAATATGGATAAGGCCATCAACGGATGCGCTGGCAGCGACTTTCTCTGCTACTGCATCTAGCTCAAATTGATCGCCATCCACCTCAATCATTAACAAGGGCGGTGCCGTACATAAACTCTAACGCGCAAGGTGTAATGGGTTGCGCCATAATGCTGGCAATTGCCGCCACAGCCTCTAAAGAATCGTAAGTGGCTTGAAGTGTTCGTTTGCCTTCCGCCAAGGATGTTAACTTCAGTGTGGCTTGAGTGATAATCGCCAAGGTTCCTTCTGAACCAATAATAAGCCGGGTAATGTCGTACCCAACTATGCTTTTACTTGTGTAAGCGCCTGTTTTAAGGGTTTTTCCGTCTCCAGTGACAGAGGTTGGGGCCTAATGTGTTTTCACGGGGTGTGCCGTATTTAACGGCGCGGGGGATGGCAGAATTGTATGCGAGGTTGCCGCCAACCGTGTAAATAGCTGAACTCGTGGGGTCCGGGCGGCCAAAAGAATCCGTATTGGCAGCGGCTTGTTGAATGGCCTGATTAGTGACGCCAGGCTCGACCACCATCAGACGGTTATCTGAGTCAATTTTAATGATGTTGGCCATTTGTTCAGTAGACAAAACAATCGCCTTGTCGGAGGGCACGCTCGCGCCCGTTGTGCCGGTGCCGCGCGCAGTAATGGCGACATGGTGAGCCTTACATAATGTAAATGTATCGTCTATTTGCTGGTGTGTGGTAGGAAAACCAACGGCAAGAGGTTCTTTGTGTCGACGGCTATTGTCGTAGCGATAACTCCAGCAATCGGTAGGGTCTGACAATAGCGATTCTTCGGGATATTTTTTTTAGTTGAGGCAAAAAGTCGTTAGGGTCGCCGTGCATTAGCCAATAATTTCGAATAACTTAACAACTCGCTGTACACCGCCAACGCGTCGGACGGTTTCAATGACTGGGTTCACTTCGTGTTGTCTTAGTATGCCGAGTAAATAAACCACGCCGTTTTCGCTAACCACTTTGACTCGTGTCGGGTCAAAATCTTTTATGTCGTTAAGCTTAAGTAAAGCTATTTTGGTTTTGCTGGTGATTAGGCTGTCACTGCTTCTAGCAACGAGCGAGCTTGGTGCGGCTAATATGATTTCATTGTGTACTTGGCGAACTTTGGTTATCTGGCGCAATCGGTTGCTGATGTCACTGCGTAAACCTTCAGTTGGTGCTTCGCCGGTGAGTAGCAGTACGCCATTGTAGCAAGTGGCATTTACATGGGTGTTAATGCGGATTTTATCTACGCCATATAAGATATTGAGCGCCTTTAGCTCTATGGTTTGGTCATCAATGACCGTGCCAGCGGTTCTTCTATCGTGGATGACCGCAACACCCGTTGTTGCCGTTCCAACAGCGACTGCAGCGCAGCCAGATAGCAAAATAGTGCAAAGTAATAAGGCAAACAGGGGGGCTTTCTTTAATAACATGAAAATTTATCCGAATAATTGAAAATCGATGAGGTCACACAGACAGTGAGTGATCACTAAGTGTACTTCTTGGATACGAGCGGTTGAATTTGAGGGGACTCTTAATTCAATATCATGTTCATTTAACAGCGACTGAGCGGCAATGCTGCCACCATCTTTACCGCTGACAACAATGGCTATCATTTCTCGGTCATGGGCCGCTTTGATGGCGGTGACGACATTGCCAGAGTTTCCACTGGTTGTGTATGCCAATAAAATATCGCCGGCTTGACCGAGCGCGCGTATTTGTTTGGAAAACACTTCCTCATATGAATAGTCGTTAGCAATGGAGGTGATGGTCGATGTGTCCGTGCTCAGTGCGATAGCCGGTAGGCTAGGCCGTTCACGCTCATAGCGATTAAGCATCTCGGATGAGAAGTGTTGAGCATCGCCAGCAGAGCCCCCGTTACCGCAAGTTAATACTTTACCGTTGTTAAGAAGACTTTGAACAATGGTTTGAGCAGCTAATTCAATCGAGTCTGGCAAACACTCTAAAGCGTCATGTTTTGTTTGAATGCTATCGGTGAAATGCTGATAGATTCTTTCTTGTAAACTCATGTTAAAACTCATCAAATGCGTTGGAGATCCATTGTATCTCATGCTGGCTAGCGGAGGGCGAAATTGCAATCACATCAAAACGAAAGGTTTGTTGGCTAGACTCATTTGCGATGTAATGTTGGGCGCATTTTATAAGTTTAGATTGCTTGCGGCGGTCAATCGAAAACAATGCGCCACCAAAGCGTGTTGAAGAACGAAACCGAACTTCGACAAAAACGATGTGTTCTTGATCTTTCATCACCAAGTCGATTTCACCTAAGCGACTACGGTAGTTTCTTTGGATGAGTGTTAAGCCCTTTTGCTGTAAGAATTTTAGTGCGAGGTCTTCACCTTGCTGCCCCAGCGTGTTGGATTGACTCATTACAACGGTGAGGTGTTGGGTTGTTTAAGCTCCTGGCTGCTGGCATCTGCGGGTAGCATATTGAGTGCTCTTTCAAGGTGGGGTGCAAGCCCTAACGACTTAATGCTGCCGCGTTTGAAACGACCGCAACTTAGCTGACGGCTAATGACGTTGCTATTATTCACCGCAAGAATGCCTGTTTTTCCTTTGAGGCGAGCAAAATCATTAGACTGTAAGCGCTCTAAGTGAGGGATAAGCTGATAGGCATCATAACCAAACGCGAGTAATCGACGGTGTAAGCCACGCGCGTTTGGCCAAAGTTTTAACGCCTTATTGAGCTGATCATCGAGCTCAATATTAGGTTCGATAAGCCAAGGCATATCACAGAAAAAAGTACCGTCTAAATCACGATTGGCAACCTTATTAAGCTCGCCTTCATAAATCTTTGATGTGCTAAAAACGGTAACATTCGCAGCGCGATGAAAACGCAATTGCGGTTTGATTAGGCGACCCTCTCGCGGCGCGGCTAATAGAAAAATAAAGTCGGCATCGTGTCGACGCCGTTCTTCAAATTCAATATTTAAGTTGAGGCGTTGGCGAAGTTGCTTAAACCGATGAATACTATTATCTATTTGTAATAGGTTTTTAATGGGAGCAGAGTAATCAGCTTGCTTAAGGGGGTATGTCTGTACGCCAAGAATGTCGCCACCTAGTTGCTGCCAGAGGGTTGAGAAGTGGCGCGCTAAACGCTCTCCACTGCGTGATTGGGGTGCTAGGATTAAAGCTTTTTCATGCCCTTTTAACCAAGCGAGGCTTAATACTTGGGTGATATCTTCTTCGGGCGATAATGAAAATTCATAATAGTTATGACTGTGGTGGTTACCATTTTTATTGAGCCCTATAACCGGGATAGCCAATTCATTTAACGCGGTTATTTTGGCAATATTGGCTTTGTCTAATGGGCCGATAATGACGTTAATACCATCGTTAATAGCTTGTTGGTATAGCGTTTCGATAGAGGCAGCGGAGGTATCGTAAAACGTTATATTTAAAGGCCAGCTATTAGCCATTGAATACGCAGCAGCGGTGATGCCTTTTCTAATGCTCTGAGCGGCCGTTGCAAAAGGCCCTTGGCTAGGTAAAAACACGCCAACTTTATCGGGCGTTTTGAAATCAATTTGAGCCTGTTCAGCAAGGCTGTAAAGAAAGGCGCCATTGGCTGTATGCGATGGGTGTTGCTCTTTCCATACATCGACAACTGAGCTGTTGGCGTTAAAAATCACTTGCTGTTTGAATATAAGTGCAAGGTCAATCCAGCCAGCCATATTGTTGTCAGCCGTGGGGCGTAAGAAAGTTAGAGCTTGTTCAGACAGCAAGGATAAGACTTCAAGTAATTCTGCTTGGTTGTTAAGTTTTTCATCGGACTGATTCAGTAGAGCGTCTAATAAAACACGCTCTCGCGCACTTTCAATTAAATTGCCCGATTGAAAAAAAGAAGAACTACTCAGCGTATGTAAATGAATACGTTGCTGAGTGGCTAAGTTGCTTTCATCGATGCTCATCAGGAGTTGAATGGCATTCTCGGCCTTACCTTGGTTTAACAGGGCGCTGGCGAGTTGTAATTTGCTGTTAGCAGACAGTTGTGATGAACGGTCTAATAAAACGCTAATGAGTAAATCGGCGTTGGCTAAATCGTTGGCCTTTAAATAAGCATCAATGGCAGAGATGAAATGTTGGTTTTTTAAGGGTGCGTTGCTGCCGTTGGCTAGTTGTACAAACAGTTGCGCAGCAACCGAGAACCGCTGCTGAGATAAAGCTTCTTGGGCTTGTACTGCCAATGGGTTAGACTGTTCAACCCTTGTGGTTTCTGAAGGTTGAATGTTGGCGCAATTTGATAAAGCCATTGCGACTAATAGGATAAAGAACAGCCTTAAAGGCGCGATGAAATTTTTTTTGTAATAACTCATAAATGAACGATTTAAATCGGAAAATTAAAAAATGATCAACTCGGTGTTTAGTATCTTTTTCGAGGTCGGCGATGTCAAATGATAAAGCTGAATTAAGTAGGGGGGGTGTCTCTTCGGCTTCAACGAAACTGTACAGCAATGAGCGTAAAGGCGTACTTTTTATAGTCGCGACACCGATTGGCAATTTAGCTGATATTAGCCTGCGCGCCCTAGAGGTGCTAAAGCAGGTTGATCTTATTGCCGCTGAAGATACCCGTAATAGCAAGGTATTGTTGAATCATCATTCAATTCAAACAGCGATGACGGCGTACCATGAACACAACGAAGACAGTAAAAGTAAGTTTCTACTGGAGAAATTGAGCGCCGGTGAATCGATCGCGTTAATATCCGACGCAGGTACGCCACTGATTAACGACCCCGGTTATTCCCTAGTTGAGAAAGTGAAACAAGCGGGCTTTAGCGTGATACCTATTCCCGGTGCCTGCGCGATTATTACTGCACTAAGCGCGTCAGGTATTGCAACAGACCGCTTTAGTTTTGAAGGCTTTTTGCCAAGAACATCCGGCGCGCGAAAAGCGGTATTCGAAGCGTATCAAAAACGTCAAGGCACACTGGTTTTTTATGAATCGAGTCACCGTATCGCAAAATGTATGGACGACGTGGTCGCTGTGTACGAACCCATGCATAAAATGTCGATAGCAAGAGAGCTGACGAAAACCTACGAAACAATTGTCACCGGTACGGTGGAAGAGGTGTACCAGCGAGTACTAGCTGATGCGAATATGCAGCGCGGTGAATTTGTTGTCTTGATTGAAGGTTTCGATAAAAAGAAACACGCAAATGACGGTCTATCAGACGACGATATCACCACCTTAAAAACCCTGATGAGCGAATGCTCCGTTAAAACAGCGGTGAAACTCGCGGTGCAGCTGACAGGACAATCAAAAAAAGAGTTATATAAAACAGCGTTAACATTAAACAATGATAGTGATATGAAAGGCTGATTTAAAAGTCGACACGAACTTTTATACCTAGAGACCTGGGCTTATTGGGAACCCCCGCATTCATGGTTGGTAAGATGGAACGATAATACTCATTATTGGTCAGGTTT
>Ga0105358_10000515_pt1 | contig 19324 bp, 20 predicted proteins | sample GOMGulsemesocosm_5_FD_83509 | JGI IMG/M metagenome (GOLD analysis project Ga0105358, IMG submission 83509) | Methane-oxidizing microbial communities from mesocosms in the Gulf of Mexico - GOM15C Gulf of Mexico | ecosystem: Environmental > Aquatic > Marine > Cold seeps | place: Gulf of Mexico... | reverse complement strand
GTGGTGATCGCAATGGTGGTGATCGCAATGATCGTCCGAAACGCGAAACTAAAGAAGGAGATGCATAATGCAAGGTCGTCGTCCTTTCTTTCGTCGCCGCAAGTCTTGCCCATTCACAGGCGAGAATGCACCTAAAATTGACTACAAAGATGTGAAAACGCTTTCGCGCTACACGTCTGAACGTGGCAAAATCGTCCCCAGCCGTATCACTGCTGTTTCTGCAAAGAAACAACGTGAATTGGCCCGCGCCATCAAACGTGCCCGTTTCTTGGGCTTGATGCCGTATGTCAGCAGCAACTAAGTTCCGTTTGGAATTTGGTTTTGTGGGATTTGATCGTCCGACAATTTAGGAGCGCCAAGTATGGAATTAGGTGAAGACGAAAAATTACCCTTAGAGATAAAGGTTGTTCTTCTCGCCTTAGGAAGCGGAGCCCTCAGTGCAGTATTAGCTTTATCGCTGGTTACTGGATCGTCATTGGCTCTATTTCTGGCATACTTAGCACCCTTCCCGCTTTTTTTAGTGGGATTGGGAAACGGAGGTAAACCGGCCGCCATTGCTGCCTTTGCAGGTATTGTGTTCGCCGCATTATTAGGTGGTCCTGTTACGGGATGCATCTTTGCTGTGATGAATGCTTTACCGAGTTGGCTTGCAATTCGACTGGTCCTTACGTCCCGCACACGAGACAGTCATGAAGAATGGTTCCCTGTTGGAAATATTCTGACGACTTTTTCGATTTACGGTAGCGTGCTCTTTGTTCTTGGTTTGGCATTTTTTGCCACAGGGACTGAAAGCATCGCACAGATCGTCAAAGACTTATTGTCCACTATGTTCAATAACGTCGCACCAACGCTTGAAAAAAAGCAATTGGTCGGAATGGTTGATTTTTTATCAAACTTTTTCCCTGCGATGACATTGATTTCTTGGGCGTTAATGACGGTCATAAATGCGACCCTGGCACAAGGTGTCCTTGCCAAATCTGGCAAAGCCCTTCGACCTTCACCAAAATATGGTGAAATGACCTTGCCAGATTTGACGTCTTGGGCGTTGATCGCATGTGCGACAATCACCGTGTTAAGCGATGGTAACTTAGAATATGTTGCCCGAAACTTAACAATGGTTATGGCTTTACCGTTTTTTGCCTTAGGCTTAACAGTCGTTCACAAGGCAGTGCGTTTGACACGTTTCTCTGGGGCATTATTGGGTGGCTTCTATTTGCTGTTATTGTTGTCCATATGGGTGGCTTTGCCAATCATTGGGCTGGGATTGATCGAACAATGGATCGGCCTACGGGGTAAAATACCCTCAAAGGCTGGAATTCAGGAGAACGATTAAATGCAAGTTATTTTGCTTGAACGCATTGAAAAACTGGGTCAGATGGGCGATCTCGTCAACGTCAAACCTGGTTACGCTCGCAACTTTTTGCTTCCGCAGAAAAAAGCGATGCGCGCTTCTAAAGAGAACGTCGTGTTCTTTGAAGCACAAAAAGTACAATTGGAAGCCGTTAACCTTAAAGCCAAAGACGAAGCAGTTTCTGTTTCTGAAAAGCTTACAGGTCTTAAAGTGGCGATCATCCGCCAAGCGGGTGACATGGGTCAGCTTTACGGTTCAGTATCAACACGCGATATCGCAGCTGGTATTACTGAAGCTGGTTTCACTGTCTCTCGCCAGCAAGTTAAACTGGATCGCGCCATCAAGACCGTTGGTCTTCATGATGTAACAGTTAAACTTCACCCAGAAGTATCTGTCATAATCTCTGCAAACGTTGCACGTACAACTGAAGAAGCTGAAATTCAAGCTAAAACAGGTCATGCAATTGGTGCTGATGACGAAGATGATGCTGTGGAAGAAGTCGTTGAAGAAGTTGCAACTGAAGAAGAAGCAACTGAAGAAGCGCCTGCTGAAGAAGCGGCAACTGAAGAAGAAACGTCTGAATAAGACTGTTTGTTTTTTAGAAGCAATTAAGAAAGACGCATCCTTGCTTTATGCAGGGCTGCGTCTTTTTTTATTTATAAAAGGTTTAGATACAAAAACCCATTCCTTCGATCTGCATTCATGATATAAACCCAACCATGATAGATTCTGATGATGATATTCCGTTTGGTGGCGCTGATGAACCACCTGCTGCTGAGCCCGATGATTACGGGCCAGGCCCTGACCATATGGATGATATGGCCCCTTATGTTGAGGCCGAACCTGTCCCTCAACTAAGTAAAGATTCAAAACCACCAACCACTCAATCTGAATGGTTACCTGCGCGCAAACCCGCTGCCAATGGCACGCTTGAAGGTTTCCGCACGCCGCCCTGTAACTTTGAAGCTGAAAAAGCCCTTATCGGTGCCTTGATGTATAACAACAAGGCCTATGATAAAATTTCGGAATTTTTACGCCCTGAACATTTCGCCGACCCCATTCATACAAAAGTGTTTGAAGCCTGTGTTGCCTTGATGGAACGTGGACAAATTGCGGACCCGATTACACTCAGTAACTTTTTCGAACGCGACCAACAGCTTTCAGAAATCGGCGGCAATGATTATTTGGTGGAATTGGCCGCATCCGCCGTAACCATCATCAATGCGGCAGAATATGGTCGTATTATTTATGATTTATATATCAAACGTGAATTGATCCATCTGGGTACTGAGATTGTAAACAGTGCCCATTCTGGCGAGATTGAAACCACCGCCCTTGATCAAATTCAAACCGCGGAACAAACACTCTTTAACCTTGCTTCTATGGGCGAAGTTGAAGGCGGTTTCATCAGTTTTCGCGAATCATTATTACAAGCTGTACACCACGCCCAAATCGCCCATCAACGCGGTGGCGGACTTGCGGGTGTGACAACGGGTTTGCGTGATCTAGATAAAATATTAGGTGGATTACACCGTTCTGATTTGCTCATCCTTGCCGGACGCCCTTCAATGGGGAAAACAGCACTTGTAACTTGTATCGCCTATAATGCGGCCTATGCGCATAAAATGAGCAACGGTCAAGAAGGCGGCGTTGTCGGATTTTTCTCTCTCGAAATGTCAGCTGAACAGCTTGCGGGACGTATCCTGTCACAAGCCTGTGCCATCAATTCAAGCGCCATGCGTAAAGGTGAGATGTCGAATGAAGAGTTCGAGCGTGTCATTGTCAGCTCGCAAGAATTGCTCGATACACCTTTGCATATTGATGATACGCCCGGCTTAACCGTTAGTGCTTTGCGGACCCGTGCGCGGCGCCTTAAACGCCAATTTGGTCTTGATTTGATTATCGTTGATTATTTGCAACTGGTATCTGGTAGTGCTGAAACAAAAAATAACCGTGTGAACGAAATTTCAGAAATCACACGGGGTTTGAAAATGCTTGCAAAAGAATTGGAAGTCCCTGTGATCGCCCTGTCTCAGCTCTCTCGTGCTGTGGAACAACGCGAAGACAAACGTCCGCAACTTTCAGATTTGCGTGAGTCTGGATCGATCGAGCAAGATGCCGATGTGGTGATGTTCATCTATCGTGAATTCTACTACCTTGATCGTGAAGAGCCACATCAGCGCGATAACGAAGGGCCTGATAAATTTGCTGAACGTTATCAATTATGGGAACAACGCCACAGCGAAACCGAAAACCGTTCCGAAGTTGTCATCGGTAAACAACGTCACGGCCCTCTTGGTAACGTCCCGCTCTTCTTTCGCGGCGAATTTACTCAGTTTGGCGATCTAGACGAAGAACATATACCGGATTATTAAATAATGAATACAGCAGGTGCCATCCTCACCATCGATTTGGACGTTATAAAACAAAACTACAAACGCCTATGTGCTGAACTTAACGGCAAACCCTGTGCAGCCGTTGTAAAAGCAAATGGGTATGGCCTTGGTGTTGGCCCTGTGACGAAGGCCTTGTTCCAAGCTGGCGCACGTAGTTTTTTTGTTGCCCAAATCGATGAAGGCATCACATTACGTGAACTTTTCCCAGATATTGAGATTCACATTCTTGTCGGCCCCCATCCTGGTTCTGAAGAAGTCTTCATTAAACATAACCTCATCCCCGTCCTGAACAGCCTTGATCAGGTTAAGCGTTGGAAAAACAGGGCAAAGGCCGATTTACATGTGGAAACAGGCATGACTCGCCTCGGCATCGCCTTAAATGAAATGGACCAAATTGCGGCTGGTTTAAATATTGATGTCTTGATGACACATTTTGCATGCGCAGATGATAAAAACCATCCTTTGAACGCTCTACAAATTACCGACTTTAACAAAGCCGTTGAAAAATTACCCCACAGACGCGCCAGCATAGCCAATTCTTCCGGTATATTCCTTGGATCTCAAACCCATTTTGACTTGGGACGCCCGGGTTGTGCGCTTTATGGTATCAACCCCACACCGCATGAAACTTCACCTGTAATCAATCCCGTTCGCTTGCAAGCAAAGATCGTACAAGTTCACAAGATTGACACTCCCATAAGCGTTGGATATGGTGCAACTCATCAATTGAAGTCTGGGCAGAAAATTGCGACACTTGCCTTGGGTTATGCTGACGGATATTTACGCAGCCTCAGTTCAAAAGGCATGGCCCATATCGGTGATAGGGAAACGCCAATTTTGGGCCGCGTATCAATGGACCTCATATCCATTGATGTCAGCAATATTCCCGATGAAGAATGTCAAGCTGGCCAGCTGGTTGATATGATTGGACCGCATAATACGCCAGATCAACTGGCAAAAACTGCGGGTACAATTGGATATGAAATTTTGACAAACTTGGGACTGCGATATCATCGCGTCTATAAGGGACAAGGGCTTTAAAAATATATGAACATCCTGCAACCCATCGGGCATTATGTCCTGAAGTTTTTCAAGACGGTTGGCGCCTTGGTGCTTTTTACCTTCACCGCCTTATCACATTGTGTACGCCCCCCCTTTTATCCACGTGCAATTTTACGCCAGATGGTTGAAATCGGTTATTTCTCCCTCCCCGTCGTTGGTTTAACCACACTGTTTGCCGGAATGGTTCTGGCCTTACAAAGCTATACAGGGTTTTCGCGCTTTTCGGCCGAAGGTGCCATTGCGAATGTGGTTGTTCTTTCCATCACGCGTGAACTAGGCCCTGTGCTTGCCGGACTTATGGTTGCGGGGCGCATCGGCGCATCGATGGCGGCTGAAATTGGTACCATGAGGGTGACAGAACAAGTCGACGCTTTAACAACACTATCAACCAACCCTTATAAATATTTAATCGCACCGCGCTTGATTGCAGGTACAGCTATGTTGCCTATATTGGTATTTATCGGCGACATCATTGGGGTGTTGGGCGGCTATATCGTTGCCGTGTACAAATTGGGTTTCAATGCATCAAACTATCTGCAAAGCACGTGGGAGTTCATGTCCACAGCTGATGTTGTTTCTGGCCTTGTCAAAGCCGGTGTATTTGGTTTCACCATCACCTTGATGGGGTGCTACCATGGTTATAATTCCAAAGGCGGAGCACAAGGTGTCGGCCAAGCCACCACCAATGCGGTTGTTTCTGCCTCAATATTGATCTTATGCTTCGATTATATTCTTACTGAAATGTTCTTTGCAAAATGAGTGATATTCCAAAAATTCGCATTCGCGACCTTCACCGTGCTTTTGGCCCTAAAGTGGTTCTTGATGGCATTAACCTTGACGTTATGCCGGGTGAGTCCGTTGTCATCATTGGCGGTTCCGGCACAGGCAAATCCGTCATGCTGAAATGTGCGCTTGGGCTTCTTAGTCCCGACAAAGGTACAATCGAAGTTGACGGTGAAAATGTTGTCAACATGAATGCACGTGAACGTGAACGCATAAACCATAAGTTTTCCATGTTGTTTCAAAGTGCTGCATTATTCGATTCCCTTCCCGTCTGGGAAAATGTTGCCTTTGGCCCCATCGCTGATAAAAGCGTCACACGCCATAATGCCAAAGATTTGGCAATTGAAAAACTTGCCCAAGTTGGCATGCCCGCTGATGTCGCAGACTTATTTCCTGCTGAACTATCTGGCGGCATGCAAAAACGCGTTGGTTTAGCGCGTGCCATTGCAGGTGATCCTGACATTATCTTCTTTGACGAACCCACAACCGGCCTTGATCCCATCATGGCAGATGTGATTAACGATTTGATTGTCAAAGTAACAAAAGAAGTCGGCGCAACCGCGCTTTCCATCACACATGACATGGCCAGTGCGCGCAAAATTGCCGATCGCATAGCGATGTTGTACCAAGGAAAAATCATCTGGCAAGGCCCCGCTGCCACCATCGATGATTGTGATAACCCCTACGTCCAACAATTCATCAATGGCCGCGCAGATGGCCCCATTGAAATGGCTGTGCGTAAGTAACAATCTTATTATTTTTTTCTAAAATAGGTAAATTATGCGTCTTCGTTCTATTTCATGCAGAAACTTAGTTTCTGGAGCAACTCTTTTTGCACTTCTTCTTATGTTATCTGCATGTATGTCAAGATACCCTTTAGGGTTTTCAGAATCCGAATGGAAATCTCTGACGCCACAACAGCAGTTTGATGCACGCAAACAACAATCAGGAATTGACGCAACCAAGCGTAAAGAAAAAGCAGCTCAAAAAGCCTTAAAGGTTAAGCAAGAAGAACAATATAAAGAGCTTATTGCATACAAACATAAACATGCTGTCCCCGGTGACATCCTTCAATGCACTTTAAACAACACTGTAATTGATTTTAAACCGGGATGGCAAAAAATACAAAAAACAGCTTTCAGCCTCGTTAAGGGTGAGCATAGAGATCTTAAAGTGCGTTCACTTAAAAAATATAAAACAGTGAATTTATGGTTAGATTATTCTAAAGATGGCCTTACATTGGATATTTGCCGTTTTAAATCTACTAACGGATATCAAAAACGTAAATATTGCTCTTCAATCGTTGCAACGGCCCAACAATATCAAAAAGGCTATAGTCAAGATTTCGTCGTCAAAGAATATATGAAAGCCAATGTATATTGTTCACTAACCCCGACTTCCAATTCAAATGTAAGCACAAAAATACAGAATAATAATTTAAATCTGTCTGTTAAAAACGTTTTTAAATCTTTATTTGATTAATCCTTTTGACACTGGACAATAAAATTAATGGCGAAAACTAAAACCACATTCTCTTGCCAGTCCTGCGGGGCTTCTTTCAATAAATGGCAGGGCCAATGTGCAAATTGTGGCGAATGGAATACGCTTTCTGAAGAAACCATCGAAGCTGTTCCCAAAAGCATGGGTGTTGCCAAGGGTCGCACCATTGAATTTGTCGGGCTTGAAGGCGAAGAAGAAACGCCGCCGCGCCGTGTCATTGGTATCAGCGAGTTTGATCGCGTTTGTGGCGGTGGTCTGGTGCCCGGTTCTGTCATTCTTGTTGGTGGTGATCCGGGAATTGGTAAATCAACCATCTTGTTGCAAGTCACAGCCAAACTATCTGAAAGTTGCGTCTGTGCTTATATATCTGGCGAGGAAGCCATTGACCAAGTGCGCCTGCGTGCCAAACGTTTGGGCCATTTAAAAGCCCCCGTTAAATTGGCATCAGCAACCAATGTGCGCAACATTGCAACCACATTGGAAGAGCTCAGGCCCGATGTGGTCGTGATTGATTCCATTCAGACATTATTTGTCGATACATTAGATTCTGCACCGGGTACGATTTCTCAAGTCAGGTCCAGTTCACAAGAACTCATTCGTCTTGCCAAACGCCTTGGCTTTGTCTTGTTCTTGGTTGGCCATGTCACCAAAGAAGGCACCATTGCCGGACCGCGTGTTTTAGAACATATGGTTGATACGGTGTTATATTTCGAAGGTGATCGTGGTCATCAGTTTAGGATTTTGCGCGGTGTTAAAAACCGTTTTGGTGCGACAGACGAAATTGGCGTTTTTGAAATGACAGGCGGTGGATTACAAGAAGTCACGAATCCGTCCGCTTTATTTTTATCAGATCGCAAAGGGGATGTGACCGGATCTTGCGTGTTTGCAGGGATCGAAGGTTCGCGCCCCATGCTGGTCGAAATTCAAGCCTTGCTTTCACCATCCGCACTCGCCACCCCCAGACGCGCCGTTGTCGGTTGGGATACGTCACGACTCGCAATGATCATGGCCGTCTTTGATACCCGTTGTGGTCTGGGCATGGGTGGTAACGATGTTTATTTGAATATTGCAGGTGGATTAAAAATTAACGAACCTGCGGCTGATTTATCTGTGGCGGCCGCGCTTGCGTCTTCCTTAAGCGGTGTTGCGGTTCCCAAAGAAACCATTATTTTTGGCGAGATTGGGCTGTCTGGTGAAGTGCGCGCAGTTGGTCAAACCGATGCCCGTTTAAAAGAAGCTGCCAAATTAGGCTTCACACGCGCCATCATTCCAGAACGCCAGAAACGTGGTAAAAAAGATAAAGAAAAATCTACACTGGACACAAGCCTCGAAATCTGGGAAATCGCACATGTGCAAGAACTCTTGTCTTTTTTCCCAATGGACGATAAAAAGCCACAGAAATAATGAATACCACCTGCAGGGTTTGGAGCTAAAGCGAAATGGAAAACTTGCCGATTAGTATTACAGATATCGCCGTTGGTGTGGTTCTGGTTTTATCTGGCTTGCTCGCGCTATCTCGTGGCTTTGTTCATGAGGTTCTATCTATTGGGTCATGGGCTGGTGCTGCTTTTGCAACATTATATGCCTTTCCCTATGCAAGGCCCTATGGTCGTGATCTGGTGGAAACAGAATTTATTGCGGACATCGGCGTGGGTGTCGCGCTTTTCATCGTCTTTCTTATTGTATTGACCATTGTGACCAAGATCATTGCAGAACAAGTCCAAGGCAGTGCCCTTAACCCGCTTGACCGCAGCCTTGGTTTTGTATTTGGCTTATTGCGTGGTATAATCATCGTCTGCCTGCTATATGCCGCAGTTGAATGGATGATCCCAACAGATAAACAACCTGTTTGGCTACGCGACGCAAAAACAATGCCCTTAATCGAACAAGGATCCAGCTTTCTAAAAAGCTTAGTCCCGAGCGATGCAGCAGAAAAAGCTTTAAAACAAGCCGATGACACCCGAGATAAAGTGAACAACGGATTAGAAATTCAAAAAACCTTTGAGAAAATGCTGACCCCAGAGGTAAAATCAGATAAAACAGGCGCAAACACCCCACAGGGATATGACAAACAGGAAAGAAATGACCTGAATCGTCTTATCCTCAACACTCAGTGATGAGCATCGAAAAAAACATGACCGATATTGACCATATGAGCACCGACCCCTTTGATGATGACAAGCTACATGAAGAATGTGGCGTTTATGGCATCTTTGGCCACGAAGAAGCCGCACCACACGCAGCCCTTGGTCTGCACGCGCTTCAACACCGTGGACAAGAAGCCTGCGGCATTGTTTCTTACGATGGACAGCAATTCCATTCCCATAAAGGCATGGGTTTGGTTGGTGATAATTTCTCTGACGGAGAGGTTATGGACCAACTTAAAGGCGACAGTGCCATCGGGCATGTACGTTATGCCACAACGGGCGGGACTGTTATTCGTAACGTTCAACCGTTATTTGCCGAATTTGAATTTGGTGGTTTGGCCATTGCACATAACGGCAATTTAACGAACACACATTCAGTTCGTCGATCGCTGGTGCGCCGTGGATGTATTTTCCAATCCGATATGGATACGGAAATTATTGTTCATTTGGTTGCCATTAGCCTTTATGCAACAGTTGAAGATCGTTTGATCGATGCCCTGCGCCAAATTGAAGGGGCTTATTCTTTAGTCGCCATGACCAAGGACAGTGTCATCGGGGTGCGTGACCCCCACGGTGTACGTCCCTTGGCCTTGGGTAAATTAGACGATACCTACATTCTCGCATCAGAATCATGTGCATTCGACATCACAGGTGCAGAATTTGTGCGCGATGTTGATCCGGGTGAAATCATCGTTATTGATAAAGACGGTGTGCGTTCAATCAAACCGTTCGGCAACAACCCAAGTCGTTTTTGCGTTTTTGAATATATTTATTTTGCCCGTCCCGATTCCATTATCGAAAACCGCAGCGTCTATGGCGTGCGTAAAGGCATTGGTGCTGAACTCGCCCGTGAAAATGGCGTCGATGCGGATATGATTGTCCCTGTACCAGATTCCGGCGTACCTTCTGCCATTGGATATGCCGCAGAATCAGGTATTCCTTTTGAGCTTGGTATTATCCGAAATCATTATGTCGGGCGTACATTCATTGAACCCACACAAGATATTCGCAATCTAGGTGTACGTTTAAAACACAATGCCAACATCCAAAGCGTTAAAGGCAAACGTATTATTTTGGTCGATGATTCCATTGTACGCGGGACCACGTCAAAGAAAATTGTAGATATGATGCGTCAAGCTGGTGCCAGCGAAGTACATATGCGCATCGCCAGTCCACCAACATCATGGCCTTGTTTTTATGGCATCAACACACCAAGACGCGAAAACTTGCTTGCGGCTGAAAAAACAATCGACGAAATGGCTAAATTAATTGGCGCTGACTCGCTTGATTTCATCACCATTGACGGTATGTACCGCGCAGTTGGTGAAGCAAAACGAAACAATGACGCACCTCAATTCTGTGATGCATGTTTCTCAGGCGAGTATCCCACGCGTTTGGAAGATGAAGAAGAAGACGCAGATGATGCGAAACAGCCTTCCCTTCCGCTGCTTGCTGAACAAGGTAAATAAACATGTCTAAACAATTAGAAGGTAAAATTGCCCTGATCACAGGCGCATCGCGCGGCATTGGCCGTGCCGTGGCATTGCGTTATGCCAAAGAAGGCGCACATGTAATTTTGATTGCAAGAACCATCGCTGCCCTTGAAGAAGTCGATGATGAAATTCAAGCATTTGGTGGTCAAGCAACCCTTGTTCCGATGAATTTACGTGAATTTGATAAAATTGATCAAATGGGCCAAGCCCTATACGATCGATTTGGTAAAATTGATATTCTGGTTGGCAATGCAGGTGTTTTGGGTGACTTAACACCAATGGCACATCTTAAAATCAAGATGTGGAACGAAGTCATGGATGTCAATGTAACTGCAAACTGGCGTTTAATCCGTTCTATGGAACCTCTTTTAAAGCAGTCTGATGCAGGGCGTGCCATTTTCTTGTCCAGTGGGACGACCAAAGAACCACGCGCTTTCTGGGCCGCTTATGCTGTTTCTAAAGCCGCGCTTGAAAATATGATTCAAACATGGTCAATGGAGATTCGCAAAACCAATATCAAAGCCAATTTGATTGACCCCGGTGCCACACGCACGCGTTTGCGTGCACAAGCTTATCCGGGCGAAAACCCAATGGATTTAAAAGAACCAGAAGATCTAACGGATTTGTTCTTGGAACTGGCTTTACCAACGTGTGAAAAACAAGGCGAAATCGTACGCTTCACCTAATCACAGGCTATAATCCATCACGAAACGCTATCGTTTAGGCGCGCGTTGCATCAAGACCAATGCAACCCCGCCTAACGTAGCAGCGGATGCCAGTATTAAGCGTGTGGTTAAATCTTCTGACAATAAAACAACACCGCCGAACGCGGCAATTGCAGGCACTGAAAGCTGTACCGTTGCAGCCTGTGTCGCGCTTAGGCGTGGTAAAACCGCATACCAAATGACATAGCCACAACCTGATGCAATTGCACCAGAAGCCACAGCCAATAAAATGCCATAAGATGTGGCATTGATCTCCGATAAAAAATACAAACTGACAAGTACAACAAAAGGTACTGAATAGGCAAAGTTCATTGCGCTTGCTTCAAGCGGGTCTGTCGTCCCTCTACCCAATAAAGAATAAACACCCCATGCAATTCCGGAAATCACCATCAAGATAGCACCTGTTAAATCTGGCGCGCTTACTCCCGGTGAAACCAGATAAATCAAACCAGAAATCGCCAAGATAAGACCAGCCCAAGATATCATGCTGAAATGTTCACCCGTCTTCAGCGCATAACCAAACATGGTCAATTGCACAGCGCCAAACAAGATCAAAGCCCCCGCCCCTGCACCAAGCGAAAGATAAGCAAAGGAGAAAAAGACCATATAGATAAACAACATGATGGCAGCCCGCCAATCTGTTGAGGTTTTCGATAAAGGGCGGCGGCGCAACAATAAAATGAAACCCAGCATCAATGCGCCAGAAACCATTCTGATCGTTGAAAAAGAAGCAGCATCAATTAAGCCTTCACCTAAGGCCAAGCGGCACAGCACCGAATTTCCCGCAAATGCCAACATAGCAATCAGCGTTAAAAGAATGGTTCTCATGTTTTGAGACAGTTTTTCTCTCCTAAAAGAAGGCTAATATCAAAGCTAACACACTTTAAATCAACAATATTCTTTTAATCAACGGGACAATCATTACATTTGATAGGCACTAAGCCACGCAAATTTCATCGTCTCTTGTATCTTCTTCCACGATATTAAGCAGGCTTTCAAAATCTATGCGAACAAGCAACCCTCGCTCATCGACATATTTTGCCAAATAACCTTGAGGATCTTTCTTTGTCATACGCACCGTTCTTTTATCTTTACCTTCAATATCTAGGCTTAAGATATCCAACCCATCACGGTTGGTCACACGGACCCATTGGGCCCAGTTCGGATTTTCTTCAAATCGCATTAAGAAAATAGCAATTTCATCTTGCGTAAACATAAGGTTTGTCATTTGAGCCCTCTTAAAAAACTACAAGCAACGAGAAGATGACCTCCTGCAGCTATAGCTCAGATAAACTGGGTAACATCAATGTTTTTATATGCAGCGCATCATTATATGTTGCGCCGCATCATTTATCAAGCGTAAAAAAAGGGAGACGTTTCCCCCTTTTTATTCAATTCATTAAGCAAAGATATATCAGCTTGCCACTTCATTGCTGTCTGTTAAACGTTCTCTTTCGTTTTCATATGAGTCTAAAACCCAACTTAAATGAGAGCGCATTGCATTTTCAGCACCCGCTGCGTCCCGCGCTGAAATGGCTTCGAACACTTCTTTATGTTGTGACAAAGCAACCCCATCATCTGCAGGTTCTTGAAATAAATCATATTGGTGAAATTCAAGGCTCGTTGCGATAATATCGCGGATCACATCCATAATATGCATATAAACGGCACTGCTTGAAGATTTTCCAATTAGATAATGAAAATTAAACTCTTGAGATGCTTTTTCTTTGCTTGAAGAACTTGATTTCTGTTTTTCTAAGGCTTGGCCCAATTCATTTATTTCTTCATCCGTTGCACAAATTGCTGCACGTTTTGCCGCCCAGACTTCAAGCAACGCACGAATTTCCGCCAAATCATGTAGATTTTGTTCTTGCACTCTTGCCAGTTGGCTTAAGGGTGCAGTCATATCGGCTGCGACGGCCAGAACCCGTGTTCCTCCCCCTTGAACAGCTTCAAGGAAACCTTGGGCTTTAAGACTTTGTAACGCAGCACGGACCGAGACCCGGCTTACACCCATTTTTTCTGCAAGTTGGCGTTCACCTGGCAGTCTTTCTCCAGGAGATATATCACCATCAGCAATCAAGGACATAATGCGCGCAGCCACGCGATCAGACAATAACCCCGGCTTCTTTTCAGAATTTGTGTTCTCGCCCATGTCTCGATCTCCTTCAAGTAAATCTACATTTAGGTATTCATATACCTATTTTTGTTCGCAAATGCAAAACAACACTGATTATTTATGACAATAATTCTATTATCGAGTGCTTTTTTTGTATAATCTGCATTGATGAAAAACGAAAATGAAATCACATTTGAACCTCTGCTCGGACAAAATGATCCACTTCCTTTTGAAATCCTCAACAGGGAAGGCGAGACCCCGCTTTTATTGACATGTGACCATGCAAGCAATCGTGTTCCACACGGTCTCAATAATCTTGGCATCACACCAGAAGAACTAGAACTTCACATCGGGCATGATATCGGGGTCAAAGGTGTCGTTAAAATTATTTCCGACACTTTAAATGCACCGGCTGTTTTATGTAACTATTCTCGTCTTGTGATTGATTGTAACCGCCAGCCCGGTGATCCGGCTTCCATTTCTGAAATCAGTGACGGTATTGCAATCCCTGCAAACCATAACTTAACAGAAAATGATCAAGTACAACGTAGCGAAGCAATTTTTTGGCCCTACCATCACGCTGTGACAGAAGTTGGTGCGCATTTATGGCGAAAAGGCACACCTCCCGCTTTATTTTCAATCCATAGCTTTACACCTGAATTAATGTCGCGCACCGAAGAGCGCCCTTGGCATGTGTCCATCTTATGGAAACGTGACCCTAGATTGGCAGCCCCGCTTATTGAACGATTGAGACGTGAAACAGGGTTGGTTGTTGGCGATAACACACCCTATTCCGGATGGGTAGAAGCCTATGCAATTGACTTGCACGGGGCCGCACCCGGCTTGCCTTATTGTGCAATCGAAATCCGCCAAGACCTAATCTGCGATAAAGCGGGAGAGGAAAAATGGGGCAAATTACTGAGCGAAATTTTAGCTGAAATTTTGGCTGATGAAACAATATTTGAAGTAAAACATTACTAAGGCAACTAAAATGGTGATGAGTGATCAAAGCTGGACCATAGGGATTGAAGAAGAATACCTTATGGTTGACTGTGATACGGGTGACTTGGCCACAAAACCGATGAAAGGTTTGATAGAGGCCTGCCAGAAAGAATTAAAAGATTTGGTTCGCCCTGAATTTCTACAATCACAAATCGAAGTTGCAACATCTGTCTGTAAGGATGTTGGGGAAGCGCGTGACCAATTAGCATGGATGCGCAAAACCGTTGCAAAGATTGCCAAAGAATTCAACGTAAGCCCCATCGCTGCATCCACTCATCCAAATGCCGAATGGGATAAACAAGCCCATACAGATGCGGAGCGTTACCGCACTTTTGCACATGATATGCAAGCTGTCGTCAGACGTTTAATCATTTCCGGCATGCATGTTCATGTTGGCATAAAGGATGATGATGTCCGCATTGACTTGATGAACCAAGTTGCCTATTTCCTGCCTCATTTATTAGCCTTAAGCACATCATCCGCGTTTTGGCGTGGTCATGATACGGGGTTGAAAAGCTACCGATTAAGCATTTTTGATGAATTACCACGAACAGGTTTACCTGAACAATTTGACAGTTACAGTGAATATAAAAAACACGTGGATGCGCTGATTGATGTGGGGTTGATAAAGGACGCCAGCATGTTGTGGTGGGATATCCGCCCTGCCGTCAAATTCCCCACCTTAGAAATGCGCATCACCGACGTTTGCACCACGTTAGATGACGCCATTGCCATTGCAGCCCTATATCAATGTCTTTTGCGCATGTTGTATCGTTTAAGACGCAACAACCAACGCTGGCGGACTTACCGCACTCTGTTGATCAACGAGAACAGGTGGCGTGCACAACGTTATGGAATTGATGAAGGTTTGGTCGATTTTGGTAAAGGTGAATTAATCGCCTTTGACCATCTTCTTGAAGAATTACTTGATATGTTAGCCGAAGATGCTGCGGCGCTAAATTGCACGAATGAATTAAACAACCTGCGCAATATTTTGAAACGCGGCACCAGCTCCCACCGTCAGATTGCCGTCTTTAAAAAAGCAAAAGATAAGGGGGCGAATGATTTTGATGCCAGTCGCAGCGTCGCAAAATGGTTAATCTCAGAAACCCTTCGGGGTCTCTGAGAAATCAAAACTACCACCCTTGATCTTCGCTATCCACAGTAAGAACTTGTCCGGTTTTTTCTTTAACCGCATGTTGAAGACCTTGTAAAAGCTCGCGGCCAATTGTGCCTCCATCTCCAAGGATTTTTTCGCGCAACACCGCACGCATGGCATCAATATGGGCCTTAACCACCTCAACAGCCGCATCTGTTTCTTTACAGCCTTCCATGGTGCATTCGTACAACATTTTACCAAAGATACTGATCAACGGATAACCAAAGGTACCACCTTGCCCACGCAGTTCGTGCGCCAACATGTTTATTTTATGAAAATGTTCACCGCGCGCACCGGGGGCCAACAAGGCTTCGGTACATAGGTTTGACAATTGCGACAAATATTCCAGCGCCCAATCCGTAAAACTGACCACCGAACGTTCTAATTCTGCTTCGGCCTGATCTAGTAAGTCTTGAGGTAACGAGCCACCACCCTTCATCCCCATGCCGCCAACTTTTTCTTTCAGGCGGTTCGGCATCCGGAAATACCACACACCTGTATCATTTTTGGCTTTTTTCTTCTCGCCACCATATACAATTGTGATGTCATCTTCTGTCGTTTCACGTCTTTCAACACCATTTGGCGCAGGTTCTTTTCTGCGACGCCGGTCTGGTCCATGAAAGTTATGGGTTGTTACATATTGGCGGGGATAATCAATAACTTCCATAAAACGTTTATAGACCGAACCAACAGAAAATGGTTTAGAGATAAATTCGGTAACACCCATATCACGTGCAGCATGTACAAATTCATTATCAGCTGCGCCACTCATCATCACAAATGGCATAAATCGGTTAGGTGATTCTTTAGCGGCACGTACCCAACGTAACAACAACAAACCATTAGCTGGTGACATGATCAGATCCGAAATAATCAAATCCACACCACCCGGGTTATTGGGTCCGCCTGCTGTTTTCAAAAAATCAATGGCTTGTACGCCGTTTTCGCAAGTCACCAACTTACGCACTTCAAAGCTACGTAGAATATTTGCAAATGTATCACGTACAAATGCATTATCTTCAACCAACATAACCGACAGTCTATCTAAATGATACGTGCCCACAGTGCATAACCCCGTTTGTTTGTTATTTCTCTTCTTACTTTTTTGCACCAAAGTACCCTGAGACGCAAGTGAAAGACACTTTATTCAGCATAATCATATATATATTTTCTACGTAACATCCTTGCAAGAGCGCTAGGAGCTGGCTATCTTCTTTTTTCCATAAATAGATATTTTTTAAAAAGGATCAGCGCGGAGCCTAAATTAATGAAAATTAGAAGACAGCAGCTTCGTTCTTTCATTAATAATAAAGGCATATTTTTCCGCCTCACTACATATAATATCTATGGTTTATCAATAAGTTATAAGAATTCACGTATGATAAAAACATATAGTTAATACAGCTGGGCTTTTAACCATATGTTTAAAGGAGAAAAAAATGAGTGATGAGAACCCACAAGGCCAAGACGAAAACAAACCAGAAAGCGTAGGCGTAACTGTCGGCGGTATCGCTGGCGATCATCTTCGCTCTTACATTGAGCGCATCGAACGCTTGGAAGAAGAAAAAAAAGTACTCGCCGAAGACATTAAGGAAATTTATTCTGAACTAAAAGGAACGGGATTTGACCAAAAGGTAGTCAGAAAACTGATATCCCTCAGAAAACTGGAAGATCATGACCGTCTTGAACAAGAAGAAATCATGGATCTTTATAAACGTGCCATCGGTATGAATTAAATCACTATTATGAATTATTACGATTTTTTACGTTGTGATAATTCATAATATACTTTTGCACTGCGCAGAAAAACTCTGCTGACTAAGCACACCACACGCGCCTGACGCACTGAACATTGTTCACTCAAATTATAACGTCTCGCTCAGGCTCACAAGACGAAATTATTATCCCAATACTTGCAGAACCATTCGTCAAAATATTCCCTCGTTTATAACATCATTTCAGATTGAAAAAGCACCATCCAACAGATGGTGTTTTTTTTGCGTCACAAAACCTTCATAAGAAACCAATAGATATTTCTAATGAAATTGTTATAGTTTCGTACGAAGGTGGAACAATGATGAAGAATGAAATGCAACTAACCCAAAGACAGCAAGAAATTTTACGTCTATTGCGTGATCAAGGCGGAACAATTTCCAGTAAGCTATTGACCAGTCACTTTGATGTTTCTGTGCAAACCATCCGTAAAGATCTTAACGAATTAAGTGATCTCGGCCTGGTAAAACGCGTGCATGGCGGCATTACTTTGCCTGTGCAATCTAGAAATTTATCATTCCAAAACCGCCAAATCATCAATCATGAAGCCAAAGAAATGATTGCACGCACCTTGGTGAAAGATATTCCAGAAGGTGCCAGTATCTTCCTTGGGATTGGAACCACGTTGCAAAAAATTGCCGAAGCATTGATAGATCATCCGGGCTTAACCGTTGTAACCAATAACATTAATGCCGCTTTGATCCTTTGTCATAATGAAAATATTGTCACTTATTTGGCAGGCGGTATGGTTCGTTCATCTGACCAAGATACCATGGGCGAAGAAACAACAACCTTCCTTCGAAAGTTTCAAGTCAATTACGGTATTTTCGGTATCGGTGGTCTTGGAGAAAATGGTGTTTTACTGGATTTTTCCCCTGAAGAATCACATATCTCCCGGCTTATTTTAGAAAGCTGTGAAAAACGTATTCTTGTTGCAGATAAACAAAAATATATGCGCAGTGCCCCTGTTCGTACTGGCATGTTAAGCGAGATCGATCGCTTTTATACGGATCAAATGCCCGATGGATTGCGCCCTTTATGTGAAAAACATGACGTTCAAATCATTGAATGTTCTAAAACACAGGATCAGACATGAGTTATATTTCGGTACAAGGTCTGAGCAAACGCTATGGCGACACTACAGCTGTCGATTCCATTAATTTCAGCGCAAATGAAGGTGAATTCATTGCCCTGTTAGGCCCTTCAGGCTGTGGTAAATCCACAACATTGATGATGTTGGCTGGATTAGAAGACCCCAGCGCAGGCACAATTATATTTGATGGCGAAGATGTTACCCAAACTGCCCCGGGTAAACGGGGCCTGTCGATGGTGTTTCAATCCTACGCCCTTTTTCCACATCTTAGTGTAGAAGAAAATATCCTTTTTGGGCTGAAAGCACGCAAGGTTTCAAAAACAGAACAAAAAACAAGATTGCAAGACGTGCTCCAGCTTGTTGATTTGGGCCCGCATGCTCATAAAAAGCCCGGACAACTCTCAGGCGGGCAATGCCAACGTGTTGCTTTGGCACGTGCTGTTGTGTCCCAAGCGCCCATCTGTTTGATGGATGAACCACTATCTAATTTAGATGCAAAGCTGCGAAATGAGATGCGTACTGAAATCCGTGCCCTTCAAAAAAAACTAGGCCTAACCGTTATCTACGTCACCCACGATCAAGTTGAAGCCATGAGCATGGCCGACAGAGTAATTTTACTCAAGAAGGGCAGCTTAGAACAAATGGGCCCACCACAAGATTTATATAATTTTCCTGAAAGTACTTTTGTTGCAAGTTTCATTGGTCACCCGCCTATGAACCT
>Ga0105358_10000513_pt1 | contig 19346 bp, 12 predicted proteins | sample GOMGulsemesocosm_5_FD_83509 | JGI IMG/M metagenome (GOLD analysis project Ga0105358, IMG submission 83509) | Methane-oxidizing microbial communities from mesocosms in the Gulf of Mexico - GOM15C Gulf of Mexico | ecosystem: Environmental > Aquatic > Marine > Cold seeps | place: Gulf of Mexico... | reverse complement strand
GGGGAGTGGAGGATACTTGATGATCCTCAGATGCCTAGGGATGCTAGAACAGATTTTATTTATTATCCGACGTGCTTGGGGCTGGCGACATTAGCCGCTATACGTTCTCGTCTTGGTGTTGATGATGTCAAATTAAATATGGCAGTTATCGGAGTAAGCAAGAAGATTCAGCGGCATGGTTGGTGGATGGGAAGCGGTTATGATAGATATTGTCAGATGTGCAAAAACCTTTCTGCGTTTGAAAAAGGGGGGCTAATTGCAATGTGGCAGAGTGATAGCACAAGGTTTGAAAAAATCTGCAGTGCATTAACAGCAGTTGCCGAAAGTATGATTGCCGATCCCGGTGCTTGGACAGGTGATCGCAGTGGGTATTTCAAGGTTTCTGAGCGTGAGTACTCGTCGATTCTAGGTTACTTAAAGCCACTGGTTGGCGAGAGGGCTGCGCCGGAATCACACTAATATTGGCTCGACTGTTCTCTAGGGATGATGTGTGGTGGCATCGCTGGTCTTGCGCTTAGGTGATTTTTACCGTCGGTGAATTATGATAAACGCAGTTGTGGTGGCCATGCGTATTCCGGTGAAGCTGAACACTCATTCCGGCGAAAGATGAACACCCATTCCGATTCAAGATGAACACTGATTCCGGTGGAAGGTGAACACTTTTGTTCATTTACCGGAATCGGTGTTCAGCATGGGCCGGAATACGCAGGCCACCCTGCGGCTCCGTTGGTGTTTGTGAATACTCTCTTTTTATGCTGATCATAGATGTGGGAATTGCGCTAAATATGATGGACAGGTCTGAGAGGTAGGTAGCTGAAATCAGCACTTTTCGGCATAAAGTTTCAGAGTGTGACTTCAGTCAGTGAAGATTCACAGGAGGGGATAATAGTGTTCATGGAGGCGTTGTTAGGCAATTAACTGCCAAACAGCCATGGCTTAACCTCATCAAGGTTACTGATCACGATCTGCTGCGCCTCGGGCTTTGCCTGAATAGTGTTTACATCGATGTGGAGAGCTTGCAGGGCGTACTGTACCAGAGAGCCCCTCACTCTGACATCCAGCTTATTACGAGTCATTCCCCAATCTTCAGCGACAACCTTTTGTTGTGCTTTTTCAAGTCGCGAGTCGGGTTTTATTTTTACTGTGACAAAGGTATTCCACTTTTCGTCATTTTTAACGGTTTGGTCAGACTCATCCATCATATCCGCCTCGCCCCGGAATCGACTCAGAACGAAATCCCGGTACTGCCCATTCTTTTCACACCACGCACGAACATGCCAGCGCACGCCTGTAAAAATGAGGGTATGGGGTACGATGACCCGTCCTTCTCGGTTGGGTGATGAAACTGATACATAGTCAACCTCGAGGCGGCGTTGCTCTCTAGCGGCACGGACGATCGCTCGAATTATTTCGGGTTTCACATTCCTGACAGGGACAGAGAGTACTTCGGTATTAGCAATACCTAGGGACAGGCTATCAAATGTGTCGCTGAGTTCGTTGTTGCGTGATAAAAGCTGCAGGTATTCATCCGCAATACCGGAGGTGACCTGAGGCTTGAACAGTTCGGTAGGTTTATAGCCCTTTAGATATTTATCGTAGTCAAGGTTGCCGGGCCCCACTTCTGCAAGGTAGGTGTTGATGTCCTTTGAGGCCTGCTGTCTACCGATGCCAAAGGTATCGCGTAGGTGATTGGTGGTGACTCTGCCTTCCCATAGCGCAATGATTTCAATAAGGCGATAACGCAGCAGAAGATCCCAGCGAATTGGCCATTGTTTGTTATTCATAGTCTATTCCTTGTGTAGAGCCGTAGTTTGGCAAACTAGTACCTAACTGTCATTGCGCTGCTGAATTGCTGACATCGATGTGCTTGAAAACTGTACATGTCTATGTATCTAGTAGAGACGTGTAGTCAATAGCGGCATATTATAGCCAATTATAGACTAAGCACTAATTACTAGCCTTAACGGAAATTTGAAATGGTGCGCGGGCTGGTCGCATATCTTAGCAGCTAAAGCAGTTTTAACTTAAGACCAGAATAAGGAGTGTAAGTTGGGGGCAAGTAAAGATACATGTAACGTACTCGCACTGTCTGGCGGGGGATTTCGGGGGTTGTTTACTGTCAGGGTCCTTCGGCGGCTTGAAGAAGCGATGGGGAAATCCATTATTGATCATTTTGATATCATCACTGGCACCTCCATTGGTGGCATTATCGCCTTGGGTATTGCCGCCGGTATTACGCTAGAAGACATTGAAAATCTTTTCATTGAAAAGGGCGAGTTGATTTTCCCTAGTCCGTTGAATTCAGGTGGGGCCATAAAAACCAAACTCCAGTCTGCCAAAGCACTTCGCAATCCTATTCATTCTGCCGGCGGTCTAAAATCGGTGTTGGAGGAGCTCTTTGGTGACAAAACTATGGGGGAGCTGAATAAAGCTTTTGTTCTGATTCCCGCTGCCAATTTGACGACTGGTAAGCCGAAGATGTTTAAGACCCCGCATAACAAGCACTTATTCCGCGATGCCAAGCTTAAAGTTGTCGATGTGGCCTTGGCCACTAGTGCGGCCCCTGTCTATTTTCCAATTCATAAAATTGACGACTTGAGCACCCGTTTTGCTGACGGTGGTTTGGTCGGCAATGCTCCGGGGTTATTTGGCTGGCTGGAGGCAGAGGAGTATCTAGGCGCGCCTCGAGAGTCAATTTCCGTGCTGGCCGTGGGTACTTTAGCGGGCGCACCCAATATCAGCAGTGGAACTGAGGCGGATCAAGGTGCGTGGTTCTGGATGAACCCGCAAAATCCACGCTTGCTGAAATTTCTTATGTCACAGCAGGAGTATCTGGCGGACTTTATGTTGTCGCGCTTGCTGGGCGACCGCTATGCCATTATCGATACGACTATCTCGGAGGATAGTGCGTCAGATATCGACCTAGATGATGCCAGTCAGGTTGCGCAGGATACGCTCATTGCAAGAGCTGAGAATGAGCTGTCGATGTTTTTAAGGACGGATTTTTACAAACGCTGTATACCACAACGAAGCAGTGCGACTGCGGAGGCTTAAGATGCTGATAAACAGGTTTCATGGTTTACTTGATAGCACTTTCAAGAGAGGGTTGCTGCAAGAGCTCAATCTATCACCTAGAGATGAAAATACGCTGGTGTCTGCTCGGGATGAGATAAAAGACGCGGTTATAGCCGGTTTTAAAAATGCGCGAAAGCAAGCCAGAGAACGAGGGCAGGGCTTCGATGTGCCTGTCCCGCGTTTTGCGATGCAGGGTTCACGTGTTTACCACACCTTAAATTCGCCTGCATACCCACCTAAACAACAAGTCGATATTGATTTAGGGGTGTATTTACCCTTTTCTGCACTGGGTAACGGCGAGAGGCCTAAACAGGCCACCCAGCAATACTTTGAGCTGATGGAAGCAATATTGGCTGATCACCTAAAGCAGCGGCCCAATAATCACTGGGCTATGGACGCCAGTAAAGACACGTGTCTACGCATCCAGGTGAGCGATCGCCTTCATATTGATTTGCCTCTATATGCCGCACCGGAAAGCGAAATGGATAGGGTTCGTGATGCTGTTGAGGTAAACAAGTCGTTTCACGATAGTGCCACAACATTAGATGAGAGTAGCTTTGACTTTCAAGCCCGATTTATTGAGGCGGTTGATCCAACGGTAATCCATATGGCGCACCGCAAAAAAGGATGGTTGCCATCTGATGCGCTGGTTATTCGTAACTGGGTAAAGGCTTCGTGCCGAGCCAAAGGCATGAATAACGCCATCCGCCCGGTCTGTCGTTTTCTGAAAGCTTGGCGTGATGAGCGGTGGCGAGATGGGGGCGGGCCGAGTTCAATTTTTTTGTTAGCGTTTACCATTGAAAATTATGTTCATGTTTCTGGTAAGTACTGTGATCTACTGGAACAAGTCATCGATCGACTGCCTCATGCATATGATCGGCCGCTGTTGGTTCCATGTCCCACATCGGAAGATTTGGACGCGAGAGAAGATCTACGTGATCGAGTTGATTTCACGACTCGGCAGGAATACACCCAGGCTTTCCTTTCCTTAAAAAGCAGCTATCAAACGGCGAGAACAACCACGTCTTCACTCGCCTGTAATCAAATCTTGCTGACTTTGTTTGGCCCGCGATTGCCGATGGACACCGAACGAGTTAAACAGGAGCCGCGTACGCTATCGAACGCGGAACGGGCGGTGAGAGCTGCGAAACCCCGTGTAGAGCCACTGTTTGCTACGCCATCATCAACCACGGGATAAACGGATTGAAAGCAATTCAGGCTTGCCTTGAGGCAGAAGGCTTCTACCCCAATATGCCCTTAGACCAGTGTCATCACCCTAGATTCAGTGGAGTGTTAGCGGTTGATGAGTTTTTGGTGAAACTCGAGTTGCGCTTTAATCGGGATCATTATGATTATCCTGAAGCTTATTTGTTGGACTGGCCATACGATACTGAGCTCCGGGCTAAGCTGGGTTCCAGAGGCATTCGCTCGGACGGCAAGGTGTGCCACACCGATGAGAGTCAGACCTGGTGGGATTGCGGGCAAGCTGCGGCTTTAACAGCTGGTGTCTTGTTTAAGATTCAGGATCTCCTTCGTGGAAACTTGGCGGGAGACAAAGGCTATGATCTTGTATTCCGTGACTTTGAAGGTTATTGGAGTGGTAGTACTACGCTTCGGTTAACTGACACCGCCGCCAATAAGAAAGTTTTTTCGCACGTTGTCGACCAGGCTAAACGCTCTTGGTTGATTCCTAAAGGTGGGGATAATGACTGGCTACCTTTCCAGCCTGCTGATACAGATAAACACTGTGACTGGGTGACCATACATTTATCATCGCTACCGTACCCCCTTGAAGCCGAATGGCCGCCCCAGAATTATCGTCAGTTAGAGGCGTGGCTGCGATTTTCCGAGCCGGGCTGCATGACAAAAATACTCGATGTCTTACGGCCGGTATTGTTTCCGGCAAAAAAGAAGAGGGTGATTAACACAGAGAAAACTGTGGGCGTATTGTTTACTTGGTGCGGGATAGGCGGCCAAGAGGTGTTGGGCTGTGGTTTTACCCTGACCTTGGATAAGGTAGCGTTGATCGCCTTGTCGCAGGGCAGGGTCAGCAATGTCCCCAGTTTACTCGCCCAGCGTAATTTGGCCATCACACGATACTCAGTTAAACCTTCTGACCCAGCGTACATACAAAAAAGAAATCTTCCGGCCGAGGGTGACACGCTTAAAAATAAACGGGTAGTAATGGTGGGGGCCGGCGCCATCGGAGGCTTTCTATCGGAATTACTCTGTGGGATGGGGGCGGGATCTGGTAAAAGGGGCAGCTTTGAAATTATAGACCCCGATATCTTTGGGCCTGAAAATATTGGCCGCCACCTATTAGGGTTTGAATCGATTGATCAGTACAAAGTAGCGGCCCTACAATCCCGTTTAAATACGAGCTATCCTTTTCTTCGAATTGAAGGTCATGCGGCCGATTTGTCCAGTAAAACTGACTTGCTTACGAAAGCAGATTGGGTGATTGATGCAACGGGCAGTCAGACCGTGGCTATTGCCGTGGCAGAGCTTGTCTCGCAACGAGTAAAACCACCGATCACCGTACATGGTTGGATCCAAGGGCGCGGCCTTGCAACAGTTGCAATGATTAAGCGTGACGCTAGCGATGCTTGTTACCGGTGCCTTTGGTCGCTAAGTAATAGTCAGTATGTTCATCGTTACCCGCTTGCGAAAAACTTGGCCGACGATGAGCGGGTGATAGTGGGGTGTCACAAGAGTTACCATCCCTATGTAGGCTCAACCGCCATGTTGGCTGCGTCTCAAGTCGCCCAGCTGGTTCAGGCGCAACTTAGTGGCGGTGTGCACCAAACTCTGCAATTTAATATTGTTCAGCCCGATCGTTGCCAGAATCGGCCTAATTCCCAGCCCTCCCCAGCTAAGGAATGTCCGTTTTGCCAGCACCATTAACGTTGAATCGGCAAGATGGTGGATGGTTGCTGCCACTAGGGGGTTATGTGTTTATTGAGCCCGAAGTGTTGGCAACGATCCATGGCTATCGGCAGTTGGCATCAACAGACTCGGAGGCGGGCGGTTTTTTGTCGGGCTATTACTCATGCAATCACATACATGTCACTCATCTGACCGAACCTTATCCTAAGGATCGCCGCTCAAGGGCGCGCTTTACCCGTAGAGACCCCAGGCATATCCAGGCGATTAAGCGTTGGTACCATGACAGTGGGTACTTGGTGAATGTACTGGGTGAGTGGCATACGCATCCTGAACCTACGCCCAGTCCTTCTGAGGTGGATTTGTCTGGGTGGCGCACTTTCACCGGTGCGCGGCCAGACTTGGCGACTATTTTCTTGATCTGTGGTCAGCGCGATGATTGGTTAGGTTTGTATCCGACCGCCTCTGTAAAGGGGAAGGCAGAATCATATTTCTAGTCGTATCATGGTGCTGGCCGTAGTCTTTAGTTGACGTTATTCCATGGGAAAGTGTGTTGGCCATTAAATAACGGGTGATGCGTAACCTTCTGGCTAAAATTCATTTGCTGCTTAGTAGTTATTTTTCTCAATATCCTAATCGTTTTCCGTAGTTGATTTTCAGTGAGTGCATGAAAAACATACATGTACACTCGTTCAGTAACGACATGACGTTAATAGCGTCATAGTATGTCGCCAAGGATTAGGCTGGAAGCCAGCAGAGATGTACTTACTAACCAATCGGGAGATTAACGATGAAAAGGCATGAACTGCAAGTCACAGGTGAAGTGCTGGAATCGAGTAACCATGCAAGAGATCAGCTGCAACAGCGAGGCTTGCAGGAAGTGGGTGCGCTGTTAATTCAGGCTTTCGGTGTAGAGGTTGAGGATGGCTTTGTTTTGACGGGGCAACCGGTCAATGAGGCGCGTGACTCCCCTTTGATGATGCTCCAACGTCTGGGCCACCTGGTAGGCTCAACTCTGATCGAGGGCGGTGGCACGGTGATCACCACCTACAGGTCCGATAAAATACGTATCTACCGCCTGCAAGCAGGGCACGTAGGAGCTGCATGATGAAAGCTAATCAAATAATTGCTATCGCCTGTGCCGAAGTGGATTGGGAGTTTGAATGCCTTAAGAGCTGGGCTGATCTGATTGGTACGGACGAAAAAGATGTTCGGTATTGTGAGTCATGCCAGCGAAAGGTGTATTTGTGTGCTGATGTCGAGCAAGTCAACCGTCGAGCCCGATTGGCCCAGTGTGTTGCTTGGTGTAATCAGGTTGAGCCTCATGAAAGTGAAAATGAGGAAGTCGTGACTATTATAGGTCTTCCGGTAGTACCATTTGATCTTGATGGCTCAGGTTCATGAAGCGAGCTTGAGGAAGAATAGGCTTGAGTGGTGTTAGATTAGTCTTTTTTTGAGGAGGAGGTGGAGCTCGGAAACCTGATGCGTCATCTACTTACATACTCTACCGGCATAGGGCTGCTGCCATTTTCTTCGTATTTATGGAGTTTGGAGCTGGTAATCAAGTTTTGGTGGTTGGCCGTAGGATACAGGGCGATAGCCCCTGTATTTAGCTAGAGAACCCTTGCCACATTTAGGGCTTTTAAGATAATTCAGCTAAATTAGCTAATCCAGCAGCGTACGTAGGGATACCATGAACGAAAACGACATCTTCAGCCGGATCAAGCAAGCCTTAGAGGCCGCACCACGTAACCAGTACACCGCCGAGCTTTATCTACAAATGATCAAGTATGCGGATGAGCTAAAAAGCATCACTGCCAAGGAGTTTTGCGAAGGGGTGGGTTTGCGACTGAGCTTTGGTACCGAGTTCAGCAAAATGCGTAATCTCACCCAGCGCTTGAAGGCCGCTGGGCTAGACACTGAGCTGCTCTGATATACCGCGCTGTAACTAGGCGCATGTACGCCGAGTACCAAGGAAGGCAGAAATTGACCAATAACGAGAATCTAATGTCTCTACCCCGTGTAGGTATGCTCGCCACCGTCCGTAACAGGCGTGGTGTTATCTCTTCCGTTGAATCCTTCAGCGAGGGGCAGTCGTCTAGTTTGCACCTCGTAACTATCGGAAAGCCCATCAGACCACTATCGGGAGTGTAAGAGCGAGTATCCTGCGACGATCAGCCAGTATCGTGAGCTGATGCTGGTAGAGGGGCTGGATGTAGAGGAGGCATTCATCTCCGCAGTTGCTTTTAGTCCTGCTTGAATATTATACATGTTGATCTGTACACGATTACGTCATGTCGTCGTTTATTTATGATGGGCCTTAACTTCTCTTAATTGGCCAGAGGTATCTCATGATTAAAGAACAAGGAACGTACTGTTACTCACCATCGGACTTGACCCTATATATGGCCAGTCCGTTTGCCTCCTGGATGGCACGATTCGTCCTCGAACACCCAGACCAGGCTCCCGATAAGGACACTGATGACGCACTTATGGGGTTGTTACAGCAGCGAGGCTATGCACATGAGGATGCGCTGGAGGCTCGTTTCATCGATGAGGGTAAGTCGCTGGTTAAGATTGAGGGCGGCAGTCGGGAGGATCAAGAGCGTGCTACTGTCGAGGCTATGGCCTCTGGGTTTGAAGTCATTGTGCAGGCCCGTTTATTTAAATCCCCTTTTTCAGGGTTTGCCGACTTCCTACTCAAGGTGCCCGGTGTAAGCCAGTTGGGTGACTACCACTACGAGGTGTGGGATACAAAACTCTCTAGCAGCCTTAAAGCGTCATTTGTGATTCAGCTCTGCTGCTATGCGGAGATGCTGGATGCTATGCAAGGTGTGAAGCCTGAACATATCACCGTGGCCTTGGGCAACGGTGAGCAAGAGATCCTTCGTACTAGCGATTACTACTATTACTACCAGAGTCTCAAGCAGTCGTTTATCCATGATCAAACGAGCTTCGATAGCCAGCAGATGCCAGACCCAGCTGATTCGAAGAACTTAGGGAGCTGGTCGAACTATGCAGAGTCGCTCCTGTTAGAGCGTGATCATCTGTTTCAGGTTGCGACAATAACCCGCAGCCAAATCAAGAAACTCAATGTGGCGGGTATACAGACCGTTCAGCAACTAATCGATACTGAACTGCCATCAGTACCGGGCCTTAGTCTGGCGATCTTCCAGCGTTTGCGTGCCCAAGCCTCGATTCAACACGCCAGTCGGGGCCAAGAGATTCCGCTGTTTGAGGTCTTAGCAAGTAAAGGCGACAAGCAGGGCTTGGCGTTGTTGGCTCCGCACTCTGATCTCGATGTGTTCTTTGATATTGAAGGCTTCCCATTAGATGAAGGGGGGCTGGAGTACCTGTGGGGTAACACGTATTTCGATGAGCAGGGAGAGCGCCAGTTTATCGATTTCTGGGCCCACAACCCTGAACAGGAAAAACAGTGCTTCCAAGAATTTATTCACTGGGTCTACCAGCGTTGGCAGCGCGACCCCAGTATGCACATTTATCACTATGCGAATTATGAGATTGCAGCCTGCCGGAAGTTGATGGGCCGCTACGGTGTTTGTGAGCATGAGGTAGACCAGTTGTTGCGCAATGAGGTTTTTGTAGATCTCTACAAGGTTGTCAAAGGTAGCATCTTGCTGGGTGAGCCTAGATACTCGATTAAAAATGTAGAGCACCTGTATCGAGGTAAGCGTGATACGGCGGTTGGCAATGGTGGCGATTCAGTTGTGGTCTATGAACAGTGGCGGGAGTTGAATGCCAGTGGTGAGCAAGGGGATACTTGGCAGACCTCAAAGATTCTCAATGATATTCGCGACTACAACATCGATGACTGTGATTCGACCCAAGAATTAGTCGATTGGTTGCGTGAACAGCAGCAACAGCACGGAATTGCCTATCTGGGTAAGACTGAGCTTGTTGAAGTTGAGGAGTCGGAGGAAATCACAGAGCGTACCGAGCTACGGGATCGCTTGTTAGTGCGCGCTGAGGCAGACCAGCTCAACGATGACCCAATGGCACCTGTGACTGAGAATCTGGCTTGGATACTGGAATTTCATCGTCGTGAAGCTAAACCTGTGTTTTGGAAGTTGTTTGATCGTTTGGGGATGGAGGAGGAAGAGCTGCTGGATGACCTGGACTGCTTGGCATTTTGTCAACGTACGGAGCGGGAGCCCTATAAGATCAAGCGTAGCTTGGGCTATGAATACAGTTTTGACCCCGGCCAGGAGTTTAAAGGTGCAAGTAACAGTTATTACGTATTGGGTGAGGAGACACCTGAAGGCAAATCGGTCAAGGTCAGTCTTGAGAAGGCCGATAGTGACCTTCCCAATGGTCGCTTTGTGGTGAAGGCGACGAAAGCCGTTCCGTCTGATTTTATGACCTTGGTGCCCGACGAGTATGTCAGGCCGCAGCCAATCCCTGAGGCGATTACCGAGGTTGTGGCGGCTTATGAGCAAGGGCAGCTGGCTCAGTGTGCCATTCTCGATTTCCTTGCTCGATCCAAACCTCGAATCACCGGACATGAGGCCGGCACCGCCATTGCCAATGGCAGTACCCCGGATGAAAACCTACAACAGATTATCCACGTCATAAGCCACCTCGATAATAGTTATCTGCCGATACAGGGGCCGCCCGGTGCGGGTAAGAGCTATACCGGCAAGCTTGTCATCGCTGAGCTGATGCGGCAGGGCAAGAATGTTGGCATTTGCAGTAATAGCCATAAAGCCATTAATAACCTGCTAGGGGCAACAGCTAAATATTGTAATGAGCAGGGTATCGACGCCGAATTTATGTGCACCCGAGATACGGGCCCTGAACTTGAGGAACAGTCTGTCGCTATTGGCAAGAATGCTGATCTGGCAGGGTTTATACAGAGCGGTTGTGTAGTGGGTACCACCGCCTGGGGCTTTGCTCGTGAAGATATGGTCTCGAAGCTAGATTATCTGTTTGTCGATGAGGCGGGACAGGTGAGCGTAGCTAACTTGATTGCGATCAGCCGCAGCGCCGATAATTTGGTGCTGATGGGTGACCAGATGCAGTTGGGGCAGCCCACTCAGGGTACGCACCCAGCTGATAGTGGTGCCTCAATCCTCGATTACCTGTTACACGAAAATCCAACTATTGAAGCGGATCATGGTGTATTTCTGGGTACTACTTACCGTATGCACTCTGCCGTCAACGCCTTTATCAGTGAGGCTGTATATGAAAGTAAACTGCACAGTGACCCAGCTAATGATCGTCAGGTCGTGGTAGTACCTACGGGATATTCAGGTCAGCTGGATAAGGAGGCAGGGATTATCTTTGTTCCTGTGGTCCATGAGGGTAATACTCAGGCGAGTGATGAAGAGGTTGCGGTTATCGTCGATATGGCTCAGCAGCTTCATGGCCGACTATTCACCGGTAAAGACAATGTCAGTCGCGAAATCAGTTGGGACGATATGTTGTTTGTCGCACCTTATAACTTCCAAGTGAAAAAAATAACCGAGGCCTTGACTGAATTGCCGGGTGGCGAACAGGCGCGAGTTGGTAGTGTCGATAAATTCCAGGGCCAAGAGGCGCCGATTGTGTTTCTGAGTATGTGTGCCTCCGATGCTAGTGAAAGCCCTCGCGGCATGGATTTTTTATTCGATAAGAACCGTCTGAATGTGGCGATATCTCGAGCGCAGAGTTTGGCGATTGTGGTTGCGAACCCCGGTCTAGCTAAAACGTCAGTTAATAAGGTGAAGCAGCTGGCCAAGATGAATATGTTTAGCCAGCTGGCGAGTTATAGTAATTAACCCCATGTTGGTCATATCTGAATTTTGGAAGAAAACAAGGAGAGAGGATGGCATTTTTATCCCTAATGGATGACCGAATGAAACCAAAAGGCTCAAGAGACCCTCTGGGGTTTGAGCTTATATGGAGCAAGTTGGGGCGCAATATTATTGGCAACCTAACAACAATTACCGGTTCATCAGAGAGCTTTGCAACGGCACTGTTGGGATTTTACTGGGCTAATGAGTTGGTGGGTGAATACACAAGTGACGACAGGATGATCAGAGTTCGAGATATTTTTCTATCCTTCGAGCAATTAGCGGCCTATATGCGAAAGGTTGAGGGTTCAAACTCTGTTATGGGGGTAAACCGGGTCAACAGGCGATTAGGAGATGAGTCGCTGAAAAAGTTTGTTTTAGGAAAGGGCTCTGAAGCGCAGATTCTTAGCAACCAGGTGAGTTATGGTCTTTGGGGGCTATATTCGTCGGCTATGCGGGATACTGGTTTGGTTGAAGGCGAGGCGAGGATAGCTACTGCCGCCGGAAAAAAAATTGCCATGGCCATCGAGGAAAAACTGGATAAAGACTTGTTTCTCTCGTTGATTACCAAGGACGACGTGAAGAGGTCCGATATTGAGAAAAATTCAGCGTCGCTGATGGCTGCCATATCGAATGATGAAGTGCAGCGCATATTAATAGAGGCTCTCTTGCAGGGGGCCTCTGATGAAAATTTGTGTTTACAACAAGAGCTGTGGACTAACACCTGTAAATTGATGCAGAAAGGAGTCTTTAACGGTGAGCAGCCTGTCTCGGTGGCGCTATTTATCGATAGCCTCAAGCGCGAAGAGATCTCGTCGCGCCTGCACAAGTCATTAACAGATATTGAGGCCGTTGAGAGACTTCTGGTTACTATGAACAATATTTTCCACTTTTGCCGAAGTAAGTCAGGCGAAAGTGTCTCTGGTGTTGTTGAGGCTATCGAGAAACAGCAATACGATTTCTCTGTACTTGATTATGACCTCGACGGTGTGGAATTCCCCAGGAAAGAGGCCACTCTTAAGCCTATAGAATATCTCAAGGCTGGTAATTATCACGGGGCCGTTGAAGCTATTTTCTCGCTCAACAAGGCGGTGATGAAAGATAGAGGAGGTGCAGCTTGGGTGAGTGCAGTAGATGAAGTCCTGGATGTAGTCGTAAAAACTGAGTCTTCGGACCTTAAAACCGCTGTAAAGCTAAGTGAAGACTGGGATTATGACTACTTTGTCGGTTCCTATTTACGTATGGTGAAGAAATACGCTGCTCAGTATACAAGCGCCTAGGGGGGAGTGTGATGGAAACGCCAGAATCAATTACCGACAAATTATCAAGTGTTATTGGTGGTCGCGAAGTCCGAGCCGCAGTGTTTACCACCTTCAACTTCGAGCCTGAGTTCTTTGAGTTGGATGTTATTCCTGAGCTCATTAACCAGGACATTGCCTATTCGTCTGATGAGCGGGTGAAGACTTTTCAAGTTCGTGAGGCTCTTCGTGAATCAGGGCTTCCGGTCGATGTTTTTTATGACAAACGTATTTTTATGCAAAGACCAGAACAGTCACCGCAGATGGAATATCTATGTCACGGGGTTAATAGAGGGAATAGCTGCTTTCACGCCAAAAATATCTTTTTACTAATATGGGATGAAGAACTGAAGGAAGAGTCTCTGCTGGTTGCTGCAGGCTCGAATAACATCACCCAGGCTGGCTGGTGGCGAAATATTGAGGTTCAGCATTGGGAGGAAGTCAGGCATCGAAATGTAGCAGGTGGGTTCCTTGATCGGCTTAGGGAGGATGTGAGTGTTCTTCTGGATTTGGCAGAAGTATCAGGTGCAATGGCTATACAAAAGATTAGTCAATTCCTTAAAGGTTGTTCTTTTTCGCATGGTTCTGAGGAAGTTTTTTATTATGCGGTAAGTGAAAACAGGGGTTTATTTAGATGGCTATCTAAATTAAAAGGAAAACCCCTGTCGCAGTATAGTAATTGGAATCTGGAAATTATCTCGCCATATTTTTGTGATGATGCAGATGATGACTTACATGACCGCTTTTATGATCTAGGTGTTCAGGGCATAACGATGCTATTACCTATCGATGAGGATAAAAGCGCTCTATGCCAAGAGCAGTACTTTAACCACATAGAAGAGTCTGATTATATTCAATGGGGAAAATGGAAAGAGAAGCTGCTTGTGTCGCTTGGTGTAAATGCTGATATTTTCCGAAAGTTACATGCAAAGGTTTATCATTTTTATAATAAGAGACAGGCCTGGGTGTTTATAGGGTCAGTAAACTTTAGCAATAAGGCTACCGGTGTATTTGGGGCTGAATCCTCCAATGTGGAATCAGGTTTTTTTATACGTTTACCTAAAATTTCACCTTTGTTGGACCCTGTAGATGAAACGATAACGATTGAGCAGTTTTCTGTAGATTTTGACGATGATGTTGAAGAAGGGCAGAATGATAATTCTAAACTTCCGGATATCTCCATTTGTTTTGACTGGATAAACGGCGATCTAACTGCCAGTACTGAGAAACGAAAGAAATATGAAATACAGATTTATAGTACTGCCAATCAGGCTTTGATAAACCCGTGGTTAGTAGAGTATAAATCGGGGTTTTATGAGGATGACACGAATGAATTAAAGAATGAAATTCGAAATAGCTCGTTTGTAACGATTAAAGTAAAAAGTTTGACCAAGGATGAGGAGTGGCCTCCTTATAAGGTAATGATTCAGCAAACAGGCTGGACGCATAAACCAATTGATTTACCGAATCTCACCCCTGAACAAATACTGGCCATCTACGCAGGGATGAAACCACAACTACGGCAGTCAACAATATTAAATGCCATGTTGCAGCGTCTAACCAGACTGAAAGTAGGGGGAGAGATTACTGCTCTAGAATCAGTAGCAACTGATATCGATTTCTTCTGTGAATATGCTGAAATTTTCACATCATTTCGAATTTTCAAGGCCAAACTATTAAAGTCGGCTGAAAATGATAGTGCAGAGGTTGACTATTACCTAACCGGCTCTGGTATGGACAGCTTGCCAACCCTCCTAAATCACTTAACTGATAATTCGCTTGAGGGCTTTGAGCCGGTCAACAGCTACTTGATTTTACTCAGTGCTCAAGAAGTTCTCAATCTGGACGAATTTACTAATCGACCACAAGTTGATGATGTGCGCTCAGAAATCCAGCAAAAGATTGATGATATCAAGGGCGCTATAACACTTGATCATAAAATGGGAATGACTACGGAGTTTTTTGCGTGGTTTGAGCAGCAATTCATGGAGAAGTATCAGGTTGATAAAGATTGTGTAGGGGGCGCAGCATGAAAAAACTCGATATGCAGACGGCCGAGAGAATTATTGATTTTCAAGGGGGGCAGGAGGAACTCGCTGATCTGGCGATGGTTCAGCTTGAGGGGGCTGTGGCTCTGCACAATATGATTGCTGATCCTGAGTTGGGGTTGGGTTATCTTGCTGATGAAGTTGGCATGGGTAAGACCTATATCGCTCTAGGTGTTGTTGCCTTGATGCGTTATTTCAATCCCTCCTTGCGAGTTCTCTATATTTGTCCAAGCAGAAATGTACAGGATAAATGGCTTCGGGATTATCGGAGCTTTATTGAGCGGAATGTGACGGTAGCTCAGAACCGTATTAGGACGATTGATGGCCAGCCAGCAGCCCCTTATGTTAACTGCAATTCGGTACGTGAGCTGATCAAATCTTCCAGTTTGGGTTACTACGCTGATTTCTTTATCCGCAAAGATAGTTTTAGTATCAGTATGAGCGATGATGATTCGCGAAATAAAGATTATTGGTGGTCAAGAATTGATGAAATTGCCGACCTTCTGCCGGCTAAGCAGGCAGGGGACGTTAGTATAAGGCGCTGGGAACTCACTAAGGACGATGTAAAGAATCGATATGCTGAGGCGCTTAATTATATTTTGCCAACTTTTGATCTTGTTGTGATTGACGAAGCGCATAACTTCAAGCATCCGAAGGACAGTAGTGATAGGAATAAAGTGCTTTCTAAGGTTTTGGGTTTTGATGGCGAGAGTGTGGTCCCTAGGGTTAAGAACTCACTACTCTTGTCGGCTACTCCCTATGACAGAAACATTGACCAACTGCGAAATCAGTTGTCGCTCGTTGGTAAAAACTTGATTCCCAATGAGATTAAAAGTGATCAGCAGGGTGAGATTGAGGCACTGTTGAAAACGTTTATGGTAAGAAGGCTCAATCAAATTAAAATTGATCAAATACCTCATACGCGCAATATGTATCGCGTTGAGCATCGCAGTGGTGAACGGGCAGAAATTGATCTTGGTTCTAACGAGCAAAAACTCGTTATGGCACTGGTTCAAAAGAAAGTGGGTGACTTGCTGGCGCGGCAGAGCAGTAGTGCTAGTTTCCAAACCGGGATGTTGGCATCTTTCGAAAGCTTCGCACAGTCAACCAAGTCAGAGCCGGTGAAATTCGATGGTGATGAAAGCGATAATTCCGATGCTCAGGATCGCCACGTTATCGAACATATTGTGGACAGTTATAAAGAGAAAAATTTAGGAGCAACACTGCCTCACCCGAAGATGGATGCTGTCTGTGATCAGCTACAAAGAGACGCCTTTGGGAATTCCAGAAAGCAGTTGGTCTTCGTTAGACGTGTTATGAGCGTCACTGAGCTAAAAAACAAACTTGATGATGAGTATAACGGATGGTTAAGACACTATATTGAGGGCAGTTTTAGTGGAAATACTGCAGCTTTGGATATGTTTCGGCGTCTATTCGTTGAATATGGAAAAGTTAGCAAGAAGAAAGATCGTGATGTTTCTGAGGGGGAATATAGAGCGGAAGCGGGAGAGATAGATGACAGACAGCCACCAAAGAATGATACCTTTTTTGCTTGGTTCTTTAGAGGGCGGCTCGATGGCCCGGCAGAGGCAATCATCAGTGCTGAAATATTTCAGACGCCTGATAATGTTAGAAAATCGCTTGCAGCTAAAAGTAGCAAGCGAAGCTTACTTCTGGAGCCAAACTGGGCTTATTATCTAACTCGGCAAGAGGGTGTTTCTCTCAAGGAGGCCATCAACTCACATGGTTCTGAAATATCAAATCTTGCGATTAAGTATCAGGGAAGCAAGCTGCAGGACGATGAGCTCGATCGGTATAATGCATGCCAGCTCGGATTTATTGAATGGATGGCCTGTCAGCCAGGCTGTAGCCACTTACAGCCCTTGCTTAGAGTGCTTAAGCCGAGTGCTACCAAGGATAACCCCGAACGTTTTTCTGAGAGCCAGCTAGAAACATATTTGCTCCAAGAGACTTTGTTCTCCGTTATCATTGAGCAAGCCCTGGAGGAAGAGTTGTATCCCTACCAACGGGCTGTTTATCAGACTTTAGTGAGTGGTGAAAGCTGTGCTCTGAATTTGAAAAGTCTTGTAGACAAGCTCCACGTTCATACGTTGCTTGTAAGCCTTTGTTTGCGAACGGGCCACGGTGTTGTCGATCTATACCTGTCCTTTATGCGTAGTAGTTTCTCCGGTACCTCTAAAAACAGTCGTGAAGACTGGATGCAAGACCTAGTGAATAACCTGGCCCAACAAAAGCACAGTCTCCAATTCTCAACATATTATGAATTACACAATATTGCTCTACATCTGGACCTGATTGTTAAGACTTGTGTCCCTGAGGTCTATCGTACGGATAGAGATTCTCGCAGGGTGTATTTAAGTAAGCAGCTCAACCCGGTGTCGCCGATCATCGGAGCATCTGGGGAGACCGGCGGTAATCGCTCGGCACAGGCTAGAAAGTTCCGTATGCCGGGGTACCCACTGGTCCTTATTTCCACAGATGTGTTTCAGGAAGGGGAAGACCTGCATACGTTTTGCGATAGCGTGGTGCATTACGGCCTCTCTAACTCGCCGGTTAGTATTGAGCAAAAAACCGGTAGAGTGGACCGGGTCGCAGCTTTATCGCACCGAAATCTCACTTCCCCTCTGCGAATTACTAATCGGAGAAACGACATGATTCAGGTCAGTTTCCCCCATGTGAAGCAGAGCATTGAATTGTTACAAGTACGACAGGTTTGTAATGACATTAATGACTTCTTGAAATCTCTTCACAAAGTATCAGCCCAAAAGGTTTCCGCTAGCGACAAGTTGCATGTCAATGACGCTATTTATGATAAATCTTCTGTACCAAAGCAGATAGTAGACTTATTGGAAACACCATATCCCGCGAATGTTGACAATCAACGGGTTGATAGCCGGTTGAATTTTGTACTCGAACAGGCCAGTCAGTCGAGTGCTGTTCAGCAGCATGCGATGGAATTAGTTGAGGCGTATGGGAAGGAGAGTGATAAGGCCAAGCTTCAGATAACGCTCAGGTCAGCCAGAATCAGTGGCGAAACAATATTATCTGCCAGATCAGAAGGTCAGGAGATTGATATCAATGGCTGGACAATGGAGCAGCTCCATAAGGAAATGTTCAGCCGATCAATTTCCACCCATCATCGTGCATGTGGAGAAGTTACTGCTAAGGGTAAGTATAAGATTTACGACGATGTTGAAATGCTTGTTGGGGATGAAATCGTGACCAAGCCGGAGGATATCCGGGATTTTTTCGAGCGTTTTTCGACTGATCATAGCCCTGAGCTATTTCCTGCGAAATCGAACACAGTTAGTTCAATCTACAACCAGGTCGTCAGATCGGGTGCTCTTCATTTGAATGAGGCTTGTGAGGGCTATCATTGTGAGGCTATGGAAAACGCTGGTGCTTACGGCCTTCTAATTACCTTTCAGAAAGGAACTGGTGCTGAACGGCAGCACCGTGTTTACCTCTATGAGTCGGGACAACACTGTGTATTTATAAGCAAGGCTGTTGATCGCAAGAATATTGATAACATCGATGAGTCCAAGCGAGTTGAAAAAATCGTCGACTACACCTGGGGTAGAAATCACCATACGGATATTGTTGAATTTTATCTTGATCAAGATGGCGATATAACAGGTAGAGCCATTCATCCTATCAATTCACTGCACCGGCGTGAGTTTGAATACTGTGTCTATGCATTGGCTGCACAGGCAGATCGACTTGAGTATGTCTTTTCAATGGAGGACGCTTACTAGTCGAAAAATATACTTATTTCTAGTGTAAGCTTCTCATTTACGGTATCTAGTGGACGATCCGTTGTGAGTTTTTTGTGTGTTACCTCTGCGGCTAATGATGATCGTCCGCAGTTTGAGTGGTTGTAAATCTGGGAGGACTCAGGAACATATTCAGTGAGGGTTTAAGGGTTAGAAGCTACCGGGAGGCTAAACTCTCTCGTGTGGAAAGATAGTTGTTTGTTGTACTAATTTTCGTTCACTTCGCCATACCCTATTAATTTGAGTGGTATGCTTAAGTGACTCGATATGTGGTGATATAGGAATCCGAAATTGAATACTCACTAAGTGTTGTGTACGAAACTCTTTACTCTGTTTAATTCATTTTAAACCGAGTAATAATTATTCAGTATTTGTGAGCGAAACAATTTCAGTTGGGAAGAGTCTTGCTCTGATGTTGTAAGATAGAATTAGGAAAGCAGTTGAGTAAGGATAGGT
>Ga0105358_10000510_pt1 | contig 19426 bp, 19 predicted proteins | sample GOMGulsemesocosm_5_FD_83509 | JGI IMG/M metagenome (GOLD analysis project Ga0105358, IMG submission 83509) | Methane-oxidizing microbial communities from mesocosms in the Gulf of Mexico - GOM15C Gulf of Mexico | ecosystem: Environmental > Aquatic > Marine > Cold seeps | place: Gulf of Mexico... | reverse complement strand
TGCTACGGACAATAGAGTCTTTCTTAGCATTATAAACTTCTCCCTTTTCAAGATACAGCTTGTTTCTGTGAACAATTGGTGCCAACTAAAGCACGGATGATTTGTCATTACAATATGATGTTAGGTTGTTTTGGCAAAAACAGCTTTTTTTCAGCATTTAGAGTGACAATTTGTTTTCCTACCGATGATTTTTTCTCGAACTATGCATGATCATTCTAGAGAATCTAAAAAATACGTAGGGTTTTTATGGCTTTAGTGAAAATCAATGGATACCAAAGAATCTGTTTTTCAGTATAACTGGCATATTGCGAAGTCTTGCTCTCTTCCTACTTACTTGAAATAACGTGTAAAACGTCAAATGAAAGTTGTTTTTATATTGTATTCTATGGTGGGATTTTTCAAATGTCAGCATTGTTAATATTATGTCAGGTTGACGGATTGCTCTTATGAAATCTAAATCTCCAACTCTGCTTATTGTTGGCCACGGCTCTTCAATCTCAAAAGGTGCGGAAGAGGCCGCAAGGAAACATGCTGGTACTCTCCGTAAGAGGGATAAATTTAAGAAGGTTCTTGTCCATTTTTTAGTGGGAGATCAGTCTTTGCCTGAAATTCCAGATGGTGAAGTGTTCCTATTTCCCTTCTTTATGACTGGGGGGTATATCGTTGAAACGAAACTTCCAGCCTTGTTTAAATCTGATCATTTGCAAGATGATAGACCTAGATCGCAAATCCATCAGTGTGTAGCGATGGGTGTCCATAAGTTCCTTGCTCATATATTGAAAAAAATGGCACTGGAAGTATGCGACCGCTATGCTTATGAAACGAATGAGGTACAGGTCGTTTTATTTGCCCATGGTTCTGGAAAGTCAGATTCTTCCAAACAGACGACCAAAGTGCAGAAAGATCGTTTGAGAGAAATTAGTGATTTTGCATGTGTGACATCGGTGTTTTTGGAACAAGAACCATCATTGCAAAGTTGGTTGGATGAAAATACCTCGGACGATCGGCCTATTATTATTTTGGGATTTTTCGCGGCTGACGGTCCTCATTCGGCGATCGATGTCCCCTTGGCAATTACAAAATGGGAGACGCAAAGGAAATCCCTCGAATGTGGAGAATTGCCGACCATCCATTATGCTGGGGCTGTGGGGACTCGAGGTGAAATTGTTGAACTGATTCAGCAGAGCGTCGCAGACAAGATCAATTTGTTATAAAAGAATTTGCCTATTTTTCCCTAAATGTCATAAAATAAGCTCCAATCTAAAAAAATCTGAGAAAAATGACAGAATTGATTGAGCTTTGCCTATAATTTCTGTATTGCAAGGGTCTAATTCTATAATGAGGTCCGTACTGGATGAGTGATCGCAAAACTTCTAAATCTGTTCGCAAAAATATTACTGCGACTGTAAAATTCTTCGACGATGCCAAAGGGTTTGGTTTTGTCTCACCAGCTGACGGCTCTCCCGACGCGTTTATCCATATCTCCGTATTGCAAGATACATCTTATACCGAATTTGCAGAAGGTATGACGATTGTCTGTGATCTGGTTGACGGAGATCGTGGTCAGCAAGTCTCCGCTGTGCATGAACCTGAAGAAGGGGGAAGTGCCGCTGCGGTAAGTGAAGATGTTGAGATCGAAGGAACCGTCACGACTTTTACTCCAGAGAACGACTATGGCTTCGTGACCCCAGATAATGGTGGTGGTGATGTGTTCTTTCATGTGAAAATGCTTGAACGGTCAGAAGTGAATATGGAAACTTTTGGCGTGGATTCGAAAGTTAAATGTGTTGTGCGACGGGGCCTGAAGGGCTTAATTGCTGATAGTCTTGAAGTTCTCTAAAATCAGGTTGTTAAAATGACAAGAAGTGAAACATTGCGTGTGCAGCGCTATCTACGTGAAAAATTTGGCAATGAGAATTTTAATGTAGTTGAACGCCGACCTTCTGATGGAACCGCTGAAGTCATGCTCGGAGATGAATTTATCGCGGTTGTTTACCGGGATGAAGATGAAGGCGAGACCTCCTTTGCTTTTCATATGACTATTTTGGAAGAAGATCTCCCCGAGAAATCATAAAGAGCTAAAATTTTGGCGAAAATTTAACCCGGTAATTCATTCGAATGCCGGGTTTATTTTTAAACTAACGAATAGATGCTAGTATGTGAGATGGTGAAAACTCAACTCCAGCTACTGACACTCGCTATTGCCGCGATATCCGTAATAAATGCAAGTTCGGTGAAATCAACTGAACTGAAGGATATGATCGAACTTTCAGTAACGGGAGACGTTGGGCAAAACTTTATTGGCGATTGTTATCTGTTGTCGAAAGCTGGAACTGAAAAACGCCATCGTATAAAAGGGCAAGTCCCCATAAAATTCTGGCTTCCCGCCCAGGCCGCTCGCTGCCACATACAGAAAAGTTCAGCTAAAGGAAAAATGAGTGCATCTATTATTCGCAATAAAACGAATGAATACACTCAACTAAGCAAATACCCTTTTCGCTGGTTGATGATCTCAAGTGCAGGTCCTTGGGGGACGGCGAGAGGGGGGGTACTCGCTGCTCGGCCTGCACTCAGATGATAGGGAACACATGCAAAATGCATCTCTGTATCGTTGCATATTATAAGAATATTTCTGCAGATTTATGTGTAGAGTATGCTAGGGGGCATAACTTATAAAAGTAAGCCAACTAACTGTGTAAATTAGTTCAACTAATTTTCTCTCATTTTAGGTGAGTGTATTACACGGAATAGAAAAAGAAAAAATGAATGAGTAACCATAAAAAACTAGTATTAGTTGCAGAGAAAAACTTGATAGGTAAAAGAGCATTGCCAGGGAGAGTATTTGTAGCTCGAAATCGCTTAGATCTTGCAATGATTGATAGTATTGTCGATCAAACAGAAGGCGATTTTTTCGATATTATTGTTACAGTATTTGAGGGGCAATATCCAGAAATCGACTCAACGTTCACTGAAGAGATAATTGCCAATTACTTAGTGCAAACATTTGATTTAGTACTAAACCTTAATGAGGTTATTTACCCGACGCACCCATTGGTCTTCAGTGGCACAGATAAGGAAAATATTTTAAAAAAATTATTTTCCTTATCTGTGCCAGAGCGAAAAATTGAATATTTAATAATACCTGATTTGGAAAAAACGTATATTTTGGCGCTTTGTGACACCTTCCCCAAAGCTAAATTCTCTGTTTATATTAGTCAACTTAGTGTTTTTTCTTTGGATGCTAGTAAAGGAATGGTGAACAATTCTCACCGATTGAAAGACATATATGGGCCAGAAAATTTTGAAGTTTATTTTCCCCTTAATAAAGTAAAATTTAAACCCCTACCACATACAACATTCCGTAACTCAATTTTAAAAATAAACAAGAACATCTTATTGCCGGCAACCAAATACCTTGCCGTTAATGCCAATAGAGATATTTGTTCTGACGGATTTTCTAGAAAAAATGAAATGCTTGAGTGTAAAGAACTTTTATCCATTGTTGCATCAATTGAGCCGGACACAGGTGTTGTACTGAGAGTCCCTCAGAGTTTTGATGAAGCGGACTTCCTTGAGTTAGCAAAATGGTACCATCAAGAGTTTCAGAAAAATTTACTTTTAGTCAGTCATCCTGAGGATTTTTTGTCTCTTTTATTGTTGATGAAAGACGCACTTGTTGTTGGTTTTTGCTCATTTGAGTTGTTAGTGATACGAGAGCTAACAACCTTCTCTGTGCTTGCGGTTCAACAAAAAGAACAACTGTCTTCTGGGGAGGCAAGGGTAAGTGCATTTTCTGATCGAGTGGTGAAACTGATTGTAGATGAGATTTGCCTAATTGATTGCTTGGAATTAAAGAACACTACCCTCTCCGACCTTAATGTTCTTTCAATTAAGCAACGACGGTTGTGGTTTGATGATAATGTACGCAACGATTTAAGGGGAAGAATTGAAGCTTTACTCTTTTTCTCAGACCCAAAAATGTATGGTTATCTAGCTGAAAAAACAATATCGGTGCTCGAGATGTGCTCAAATAATACATTCACTGCGATGTTTCCCGAAGAATATCTAGTGCAAGATCACATTGCTGCAATTGTTCATGCGTGGTCAAAGGTATGTGTAATAGAAAGTAATTTTCGAAAAACTCTATGCGAGTATAGAAAAGGAAGTATTCTAATAGCAGAGCTTGCTTGTCGCTATCATTTAGGGGGAAAAGAAAGCCCTTCCAGAAGAGCTTTGCTGGCGAAAATATTGTTTGATTCTGGAAAGTTTAAAAGTGCTTTGACTATGTTATTCACAACAAAAGAAAAGTACCCTTTTAAGAAGCTGTTTTTCGTGAGAGTTTATGCCCTCTGGAAATTCGTCAACTATTTATTTCGGCGTAGGGCGAAGTCTTAACCAAAAACAAAACATCATTGAATTTAAGTAGAATTAATTTTTTCCAGTAAAAAACTGTTTGAGCCTTGTGGGAATACTAATGGTTTTCGTATTCGCTGCTAACTGGCTGTCTTCAATTATGTTTCTATAGTTGCTTCTGACCGCAGCTAAACTAACTTCTAAATCATCGCGCTCTTCGATAATTTTTACCAAATGTAGCGAAAGAATGCCGGAGGTTGGGCGGTTGGGATTGTTTTTATGTAAAGGCAAGGTAGTTCTATTTGGTAAGTTTAGGTCATTGTCTGCTTCGGTTGAGGCATCAGCATGATTTAACGTTTCTCTCTGAAGGAGAACAGATAAACTTTCTATTTCATTCAAAAATTTGGTTAATTGCTTAAATTTGTCGAATTTGATTGCCATATTCACCTTGGAATCTCGGATAGATCTTTATGTGCTTTAGGATTCCGTTTTCGCATTTTATTTATGTTGAATTTCCATGTATGGTTGCTCGCGTTTACTTGACGGCCAATAGTAAAGTTAAAACAATCTGTTTTTAATATTGTTGTATTTGGTGCTTCAATTCTTAGCTTTTCAAGGAACGCAGAATCCGCTGAAGCCAAGCTTGAATCAGGAAACGGAACTGATTCCAATAGGCGTTTTTTGACACCAAATGTTGCTCCACTTATTCTTCCATATTTATTGGATATATTTTCTGATGTATAGGCTCTCAAATTACGTTCTCTATAAGTGGTACTCCGTAGATAAACCTCAGAAGCGCCCTCTATCTTCACGAATGAAGCAAACTTACCTATAACATCTGGGTCGTATGCTTTTAGCATAAGTCCAATATCTTCTAAGTAAAAAGCGCCATAATAGTCATCATCGTCAAACCGAAAAATAAACTTACCATCACAAAATTTAGTAGCATAGTTTAGTGATGTCGCAGCATAATGATCCGACGGCATATAGCAAATTTTGACATCAGAATAATCGGAAATTGCATTCTTAACAGTAGCATATTCGCCTTGATCGCCATTTACGACAATAACTAGCTCTTTATTTTTATACGTCTGCTTGTTGTAGTTTTCCAATGCATGGTCGAGACGGTCAGGTCTCATAGTCGGCGTTATAACTGAGAAACGATCGTTGGAACATTGTGTAGGGCTTATTCCTAAAGTCATGAATATTTTTTCAAGTCTTTTTTCAAATGTATGCTTAGAAAAAATATCTCGCCAATTTGCATGATTTTTTGTTGAAGCAGTTAAGGACCCTCTTGATACATCGCGCACAAACTTGTTGAGATCGTTTTTATTATCAATGCAATAAAGATAATCCCCTAAAGCTTTTTCAGTTGCGCCAAAGAATACTGAAGGGCACATACAAGCAGCATTTTCTATAGCGCGCCAACGCCTTTCCATTTTGGTCGTTCGCGATTCTGGAGAGGAAATAATCAAGTATGAATGCTTAAGGATTTCGGGCAAAAGCCGATAGGAAACCTTTCCACGAAACCAAACGTTTTGCAGGTCGTCGTGGTGGTTTTTAAAATAATTTTGAGGCGGTATGTGAGTGCGCTCGAAACTTGTTACTTGTATGTCAGAGAATTTCTGCAAAGCATCCTTTAATAAGGAGCCATTTTCGATTGACTTTCCACCCTCAATCAAAATTTTAGAGAAATCTGGAGTTGCTAGATTTAGTGTGCGCAGTGGGTTGAAATGCCTTGGCTGAATGGCCGCAGGTAAAAAAGTGGCTTCTCCTTTTATCTCTCTGATCTTCTCTAGAGCATTTTCATCGGCAACAAAAATTGTATCAAAATATGGTATCGATTTTGCAAACAGATCTAAGTAACAAACATCTAGAGTAAACCAAAGAATGACTGGTATGTTTCGGGATTTTGCATGATTTATAAGTTTGGAAAATTCATCAGATATATCAGGAGTAAGTGCGTATCTCCAGTCATCTAAAAAGGAGAAGAGGCATGATTCTACTAGGAGAAAGTCAAATTCACTCTTATCAAAGAAGCCTTCCCAATTGTTCTCCAAAATTGGGTGCAGGTCGCATTCATCTTTAATTCCATAAAAAAGTCTTTCGGAAAGAATACCAGCAATTTTTTTTTGTTTTTTTGGAGTAACATTTGAGATGAAGGGAGTTACAGAAGGTGTCCATAAATCTGCGATGTCAATTGAATTGTTATTTTCGCGAGGAGGGTGCAAAAAACTAAGGCCATTTGTCATTTGAATACTCAGTTTTTGAGTTAAAATTCAACAGTAAACGCATATTGTTTCTAGTTACACGCCTATATTAACGCTAAAGATAAAAAACTAATAGCAGCATTAGGTAGAGAGACCTATTTGGCAGGTTTAGGGTTTTCTATAAACCATGCTACTGTTTGTCTAAGGCCGTCTTTAAGTTCAAAATTAGCTTCCCAATTCAAGTGTTTTTTTGCCTTACTCGTATCAGAGAAATTCCTTGAAACATCACCTTTCCTTGGAGAAGAATAGGTTAGCTCAGGTCTCTGCAGTCCGAGTTCAATAGCGGTTTCAAATAAAGTGTCGACTATCTCATTGACAGTAACCTCTCGGCTGGTTGCTATCTGAAAGACCTCGCCACCAATATTCACTTTTGTAGTGCTGGCTTGAATCGCGCGAATAAGATCTTCAATATAAATAAAGTCTCGGGTTTGAGATCCATCGCCATAGATTGTAACGGTTTCATTTTTCATGATAGCGTTTAGAAATTTTGCGACAACGCTCGATTTATGAAGCGATCCTGGTCCATAAACATTACCAAAGCGTAATGCTGTGGTTTCTACGCCATAACAATTGAAATATACAGAACAATAGGCCTCTCCACTTAGTTTACTTGCACCATATGGAGATACGGGATGGGGGACAATTTCTTCATGTATAGGAGGTTCTACTTCTCCTACAGGAGCTCCACTGGATGCAAATATAAATTTGTTGACGCTGCAATGTCGAGCCGCTTCCAAATAATTTAGTGTTCCAAGGACGTTTGTAACGCAATCTTTATGCGGGTTCTCAACCGATTGAGGAACGCCTGTATTAGCTGCAAGGTGCACAATAACGTCAGCCTCAACTGCAATTTTTAATGCATCTTCGGCAACACAAATATCTTGCACGCATATTTGAATAGTGTCTTCCGTCCACTCTAACGAGTGGAAATTCTCAGGTTCAACAATTTGGGTAGTCCTACCAGAAATACTACTTGGTGCCCCAACAGACAAGTTATCAACGATACGAATAGAATTAGATTTGTCTTTGGATAGGGTGTTAATAAGTGAGGAACCAATAAAACCGCATCCGCCAGTCACAAGCCACTTCATGGTAAAACCTTTTTTTCGTCTAAAATATTAGCCAATAATCGCGCCATTCAATGAGTACAATCTGTGAGTGCGCAATTTTTTAGAAATTACCGGCAGTTTTAAAGCAAATTAAAAAGAATAACAAACACCATTTTGCAGAATACAGGTATAAGGAAAATCTTCTATTATGAGAGCTTTGGAGGAATTAGGCGTTGCTCTGAAGTGTATATTTGGTGTACGAAAATCTTAATGTGTGGGAAAAAAATACTTGAGTGGGCAAATGAATAAGATATTTTTCGTCTTTGGGGCTTCAGTTGCTATGGTTTTGTTAGCTGCATGCGATACTAGCTCTTTTATTGCTAAAGGAGAACCGGCTGTGGTTCAATCTGTCAAAAAGGACGCTTCTGGTAGGCCGTTTAGTGACCCTTTGGCGAAATTTGTTGTAAATACGTCTCCGGGGCAATCAGGCGATGTCTTCCTTGAGGGAGGAAGAGCTGTTCGTGTTCGTGTGGGCTCGGATTATGTTTCAGCAGCAAATGAACAATGTAGGCATATGATCGTGCAATTTACCGATGGTCGCTCACAAGCAAATGCAGTATGTTTCAATGGCACCGTTTGGAAAACAGTATTAGGCAAATTGTAAAAATGAGACGTCATAAAAGTGAAGTAGGTATACAAGTGAATTTCGCTTCCTTAAAAAATATATGCTTGGTGATGGTATGTGTTGTTTTGTCGCCTAACGTAGCGTTTGCACAAAGTCAGCTGCCGGTATCAGAAGTTATAAACCCTTATGAAGCTGATGTATCGCCTACGACAAACCAATTTGTGCCAATACAGCCAGCGGGTGGAGATGTTGTTCCTGTTACTCCGGATATCGAGCGACAGAATGATGTCCTTTTAAATACTGAAGATGAATTTGAGGATGATCCGGCAGTGCAACCGTTCGGAGTGCAACTTTTTGCTAAATCAAACTTCCTTGATCAAAGCCTTGGTGTGAACTCAGCATATTCCATTGCCCCTGGAGATCGAATTGCTATCAAAATGTGGGGAGCCAGAATTTATGAAAATATTTTGGCCGTTGATGTTCAGGGGAATATTTTTATCCCTGAAATCGGTCCAATCCATGTTGAAGGGGTGAAAAATTCAGCCCTCAACTCTGTAGTAGCTTCAAATGTTTCAAAAGTATTTACTGAAAATGTCAAAGTTTATACAAATCTACTTGGAGCTCAGCCTATTGGAGTCTATGTCACTGGTTCAGTAATGTTTCCAGGGCATTTTCCTGGTGCGAGGGGGGATAATATTTTGTATTTCCTTTCTCGTGCAGGAGGCATAGATCCAGATACTGGAAGCTACAGGAATATTTTCGTTCGAAGAGGCGGAAAGACGATAGCATCAGTAGATTTGTATAAATTCCTAGTTAATGGTGACCTACTGGATATTGAGTTCCGTGATAAGGACACAATCGTAGTCGGGGCGCAATTTCCGACCGTCACTATCCTTGGTGATGTCAAAAACGCATACAAGTACGAGTTTGATGTAAATAGGTCAGAAGGTGGCGAAATCATTGGTTTGGCGGGTCCTAACGGCACCGCAAGCCATGTTTTGCTTCAAGGGGTTCGTGGCGATAAAGCAATAAGTCAATTTGTAACCCTTCAACAGGCGAAGACGGCTAAGCTGTTTGCTGGAGATGTGTTAACCGTAGAAAGTGATTACACTTCTGACCAGATTACAATTAAAGTTGAAGGCCATAGTAGTGGTGCCTCTACGTTATCTATTAATAAATCGACATTGCTGGGGCAAGTAGCGAACTTGATTGAGGTCGACCCTCTAACCAGCGACTTAAGCGCAATTTATTTGCGCCGAAAATCTGTTGCTGTAAGACAAAAAAGGGCGATTGAGAGATCTCTTTACGAGCTTCAGCGATCAGTGCTGACAGGATCATCTTCAAGCAAGACAGGATCAGCAATTCGGGTTCAAGAAGCTAATCTAATCGATAAATTTGTTGCGCAAGCTCGGGCCGTTTTGCCTGAGGGGCGTGTTGTCTTGGCTGATGTGGATTGGTCAACAGTCCATTTGGAAGAAGGCGATGAAATTGTGATCCCAGAAAAATCTGAGATTATTTTCATCTCTGGTGAAGTCAAATTCCCACAGACGATTTTGTGGCGAGCTGATTTTACTCCTGCTGATTATTTTAAAGCAGCTGGAGGACTTAGTAATCGGGGTGATGATGAACGTCTTATTGTTTTAAGGCGAAATGGATCGGTACACGATGGTAGTCAAAAAATTCAAAAAGGCGACCATATTATGGTTCTACCAGAGCTAGACACCAAAATTTTTGCTATGGTTAAAGACCTTATCGAAATTACTTACCGAGTAGCGTTATCTGCAGCGGTTGTATTGAATGCCAACGACTAAACGCGCTTTTATCCATGTTGGAACCCATAAAACGGCTTCAACGTCTATACAGAAGTTTTTAGTGCGAAATAGGAAGGCCCTTTTAAAGCGCGGGGTCTTTTTACCGCTGTTGCCGGACAGCAATGAGACTTCCCGGTTAAAGCAAAAAATTGACGATGCAAATTATCACCTTCCGATCGTCAGGGCTTTGGACCTTGGCATGCAGAATCCGCGAGCAAGAAAAACTTTTAATGATTTGGGAAATTTGATTGAGAATTGTTCCGGTAAAAATATTCTTCTAACATCAGAAATATTTGAAGACCAACTCTCTAAGAAAAATATTGAAATATTGGAGACTTTTTTTTCGTCACTTGGTTATAAATCAACGTTTATAGCATATATTCGTAATCAACCAGATTATATAAATAGTAGATACACTCAGACTGTTAAACGTTTTTGGGATGACTGTTCTTTTGAGGAATATCTTCAGCAGGCTTCTTCTATGAGTATATTCGATTATGGTCGCCTTTTTTGTGAAGTGATGAGCAACGAAAAAATTTCCTTTGTTCCGCGTTCTTTCGATGTAGCGTTAAAAAAAGGAATTGAGCGGGATTTCCTCAATATCATACTCGATAAAGATCCATGCGGTTTTACGGATTTTGAATTTTTAGAAGGGATCCAAAACCAAGCTCCGGGTCCGATCACAATTTTTACGGCTATGTTAATCCGAAAAACTATTGTTGAAGAATTCCCCGATGAAGCTGAATTATATAAGCTTTGGGAGTATCTCAAAAAAATTAGCTTCTTAAAAAACTGGAACAAAGACAAGTTTGTTGGAATTTCAACTTTTGAGGCTCGAGATATTGAAAGTATTTTTCAACAGAAAAACGATGCGTTTGCTCACAGAGTCTGGGGAGAGAGTTGGTCAGCTCATTTTCAGGAGAAAGAGTTTAATAAGAACGTCTTTTATCCGGAATATGCTTCCAGTCAGGAGTTATGGGAAATTGACTGTGTTATTGAAAAAATATTGAACCGAGTCCGATTGAAAAACGGTGTCAGTCGGCATTTTCTAAAAGACCTATCAAGGTATTTCACTAAACACAGACGATATTTATAGGCATCATTATAAGGTCAGTGAAAGTATATGGTAAAAAGCGATATACTCTAAAGTGCTGGTTTTGATATGGGTATATAATCAAGAACAGCGACATAAGCAGAATATTAGTATCTTGTGATTGCCTCAATCCGTTTGTTAATTAAGTATATTTTTTTGGCAGAATTTCGTATCTTGGTTCAGTTTTCTGTTATCGATTCGCCAATTCGAGAAATAAAATTTGAAAGCTATCATCAATTGAAAACAAGATTTTAAATAGGTGTGTTTCCCTTGTTATTCAATGGTCTGGTGTTATCAATCGATAATCATTATTGTGCTCGGAGTTTTATGTGACTAAGTTTCCTAGGAGGAACAAGAAACCGAATATCTTGTTTATTCTTCCAGATGATCAACGGGCTGACTTTTTAGGTCATATTTACCCTGACAATATTACTTCTCCAAATATTGATTCATTGGCGGAAAATGGGACTAGCTTTCAACGTGCTTATACTGCAAGTCCAGTTTGCTCGCCTTCTAGGGTCTCGATGGCAACAGGACGGGAGCCATGGCGTTTTGGACCAGTTTTAAATAATAATTTGTCGGTTCCACTTGGCGAACCCACAATGTACCGAGCGTTTCGTAACGCTGGCTATAGAGTCGGGGGGATAGGTAAAATAGATTTACGTAAATCTGACCCGTACAATGGAGTGAATGGAGAAAGGCCCTGTGCATATGACTGGGGATTTACATACCCGAAAGAAGTCGAAGGGAAAATACACTCCTGTGTTCATGGACAACCTGTTGGGCCTTATGGGACGCATTTGATGAAAAAAGGACTGTTTAGCGATTATCTAGAGGATTATTCAGAGCGCCGTAAAAAGTTTTGGCATAGCGCTGAAGCCTCTAATGACTCAGTCTTGGGTAAAGAAGACCATATTGATTCTTTCATAGGAAAAGAAGCCAAAAATTGGCTTGAAAATGTGCCAACAGATTTCCCTTGGATGCTTTTTGTCGGCTTTTCAGGACCGCACGAGCCGTTTGACCCTCCAAGAGAATATGGCGATAAATATACAAACAGGGATACTGTGCCACCAGTACAAGGGTATGAGAGCAAGAGAGCAGATTGGGTTTTAAAGTCAAGTTATCGGACAAATCCAACAGACGCTGATGTTCGGAAAATGAGGCGACAATATTGTGCCGGTATTGAACTTATTGATGATCAAATTGGAGAGCTTCTAAAAGTTTTAGAAGCACGTGGCTTCGATAAGAATACTATTATTGTGTTTGCCAGTGATCATGGAGAAATGATTGGTGACCACGGGATGGTGTCGGCCATGCTCCCATACGAAGGGGCACTTCGTGTTCCACTTATAGTCGCGGGGCCAGGCATTAAAAAAGGGAAAAAAGCAAACGCGTTGATCTCCTTGGTTGATATCTATCCAACGCTTTGCGCCCTTGCTAAGATCCCACAGGAGACTGAAGATATTGATGGTTTATCCTTTGCCAAGGTTTTGTGGGGAGGCGATGATAAGCATCGAGAGAATATTATCAGTACTTTAAATGAATTTAGATGCATCCGCGATGATCAATTTAAACTAATCCAACACAAATCCAGCCCACCGGAATTGTATGATTTAAACATCGATCCAAATGAGCAACATAATATTGCCTCAAGTGCCCCGGATATTCTTGCTCGCTTAACACAGGAAATTTCTAATCGATATCAAAGTCAGCTAGATGAAAACGCGGAAATTTGCTACATGACCAATGTTTCTAAGTTTTCTTTGTTCAAAAACTATTTCAAACGAATTGAATAAAATATGAGTAACATTCACTTCCTGCATATTCCGAAAACTGGAGGAACTGCATTTAAGCGAGCTTTCATCTCGAAAGGTAACAAAACGGGTATAAATTTAAAGTCAAACAAATTGATACTTAATGGGCATGGCTTTACGTTCGATGACGCAGTAGGCGATACAGATTCTAAATGTGTTTTTTTTGTTAGAAATGTGGTTACACGATTTGTCTCTGGCTTTAATTCCAGATTGCGCATGGGACAGCCATTTACGACTGCCAGATGGGATGAAGGGGAGACGGTTGCTTTTAAAAAATTCAGGACACCAAATGCCCTGGCTGAAGCATTAAGTGATATAGATATAAATCTGCAACGAGCTGCTAAATGCGCTATGTCGAGTATCTGGCATACACGGTTTCCACTTTATTTTTGGCTTCATTCAGTCGATTATCTTGAAAAAAACAAAGATAGAATTTTGTATATTGGCAACCAAGAGGATTTGGACGCTGATTTCATTCGGCTTAAAACCGTTATGAAATTGGAGAACATAATGAAGTTGCCCACGGACGACGTTAATTCTCATAAGACACCTCCAGAGTATTCAACTTTTATGTCCGCTCTGGCAAAGGAAAATATCCGGAACTGGTATCGAGAAGATCATGAACTTTTGAGTTGGTGCGAGGAATACCGACGTGCTAATTTGGGGGGCTATCAAAACCTGACAGTTCTCAAGTGAATTTATCAAATGGAAATCCTTAAGTAATGACAAAAATGATCCCCCCTATAGAAAACGTGTTGAAAAAACATGAAAATATGTTGGCGGAGTTTTGTAGATATTTTGGTAAAACTTCATGGAAAAGCCGCCTTTTAAGACTTGTTTGGGAGGATCGTGCCCTTCTTGTAAGTAAGGGCGATAGAGAAATTTCGTCTTTCGTATACGAGATGAGGTGACCTCTAATGAAGCAGGATGCTCGAATACGGCTTAGCGAAAAAATATGTGCTGAAACGAAAAAAAAGAAAAATTCCGTAGAACTAAAACAGGTTAGCAAATTGACTATACCTGAAACTGAGTCTTATGCTCTGTGCCTTGGGGATTCTTTTACGTACGGACATGGAGTGGATCCAGAAAACGCTTTCCCTTATTTAGTCGGACAAAATACTAAGGGACTGGCTGTTGTTAATGGTGGGGTTCAAGGAGCTTCTGCTGAAGACATGTTGACTTCTTATAAAGCATTTGGAGAGCGTTCAAATGCGAAAGTCGTGTTTTTGGTAGTGATGGATATTATTTTGATGAGACCACATGCCCCAAGGGGAGTGACTAATCAAGATGATGGCATTGACTTGCAGAAATATGATAAAAAAATTGAAGGAAACCTTCAGTATTTTAGAGAAATTGTATCTGCATGTAATCGAGCAGGTACAAAAGTAGTGCTAGTTTATTGGCCTCGCCATCCATTTCGATTAAAAACAGAACGCTTAAGAAATATTCTCGAGGATTTCTGCCGGAACGAGGAAATTGATTTAATAAATAATTTGGTTGATTATTTGTCTGTTTATGACGAAAGATCGCTAATATTGTGTGCTACAGACTGGCACCCTTCTATCAAAGCACATGAAATTGTAGCGCGTGTCTTGCAGAACTATTTAATTTTAAATTTTAATCAATTTTTTCCCGCCAATTTTATTAAGGATGCGGTGTGATGATTAGACCAATGCAAACATTCAAAGTGTTTCTTAGAAAAAATATTAGATCAACTTGGCTGAAGGTAATGCGCTTTTTTGTTTTATTCAGAGCTTATTGTTTTTTAAAAATAGTCTCTTTCTTTGGAGCGACTACAATTAAGCCAGACAAAAATCTTGAAAAAAACTCATTTTACGTTAAGCCAGATAAAACAGATACTTGGGACAGGCCTTATTGATCCTTACCTACAAAAAGAAGGATAAGTAATCCTTTAGTTTTGATCTGTACCTTCAAAAACTTTCGCTCGAATAACAATCCGAGCACAAGGCCTTAATAAATGCATATTCTCGGTATCTCTTGTTTTTATCATGACGCGGCAGCTGCTTTACTAACTGATGGTGTTATCGTCGCGGCAGTTGAAGAGGAAAGGCTTAGTCGGAAAAAGCATGATGCGTCGTTCCCAATTCAAGCAATTGAATATTGCCTTAAAAGTCAAAAGTTGGATATTGATGACATAACTGCAATTTGTTTTTATGAAAAACCACATCTGAAATTCAGTAGAATTCTAGATGATTTTCGGAAAAACCCTCCAAATTTCGGTGACTTTTCGAAAGTGATACAAGATTGGGTTGGTGATGATACTTCCCGCCTAGGCTCCTGGGTCTATGAGGGCACTCCTCATAAGTTGCTACGGTATAAGGATCTTTTTTGGGGTAAGCTCTATATCGAAACTATGATACGAAAAGTGCTGAACTTTTCAGGTAAGATATATTTCAGTACGCATCATTTGTCTCACGCAGCAAGTTCCTTTTATGCTTCACCTTTTGATAGGTCGGCCGTTCTGACAATAGACGGTGTTGGAGAACATGCAACAATGACCTGCGGTTTTGGCGATGGTGATAAGTTGTCCATCCATAAACAAATTAATTATCCGGACTCCATCGGCCTTTTTTATAGTGTACTAACAGCGTATCTTGGATTTTCTGTTAATAACTCTGAATATAAAGTGATGGGTTTAAGTGCCTATGGGGAAAAAAATAAACAGCGAAATCCTTTTTACAAAAAACTAAGATCTCTAGTTGAAATTAGATCAGACGGAAGTTTCAATTTCTATAAAAAGCATTTTGACTTTTCTTCAATACGCAAAATGTTTCATAGTAGCTTCGAGCATTTTATGGGGTTCCCTGCTAGAAAGCCAGCTGATGAAGTTTCGCAAACTCATATGGATATTGCGGCAGCTCTTCAGCTGGTAACAGAGGAGATTGTCTTCGCCATTATGACTAACCTTGCTAATGAAACAGGCGTAAAAAACCTGTGCTATGCCGGTGGCGTCGCTTTGAATAGTGTTGCAAACGGCAAGGTTTTTGCGGAAACTCCGTTCGAGAAATTGTATGTACAGCCGGCGTCAGGAGATGGGGGATCTAGCGTCGGCGCAGCTTATGTTGCATATCATCATATACTAGGGGAAAAACGAGCTGAACCTCTTAAAAGTGTTTACTTGGGGCCATGCTTCACGGATCAGCAGATTAAGTTTTACCTTGATCTAAATGGAATTAAATATCGTCACATACTAGATCAGAATGAACTGATAAAAGAGGTTGCATCGTCTCTTGCAGACAACAAAATTGTTGGTTGGTTCCAAGGTCGGATGGAGTGGGGCCCCCGGGCACTAGGAGCGAGAAGCATCTTAGCTAACCCTGGTGAGGCCTCTATGCAGGATATAATTAATGTTAAAGTAAAACACAGGGAGGAGTTTCGCCCTTTTGCACCAGTAGTATGTAAGGATGATGCCGGGCTATTTTTTGAGTTACCAAATAATAATACCGATGCTACTGACTATATGTTGATGGTGTATCCGGTAAAGGAAGAATACAGAAAAAAAATCCCAGCAGTGACACACGTCGATGGCTCAGCGAGGATGCAAACTGTTTTAGAAAGTCAAAATGAAAAGTACTACAGACTAATTAAAGAGTTTGGTCGGCAGACAGGTCTTCCTATGTTGATTAATACGTCATTTAATATCCGAGGCGAACCGATCGTTTGCACTCCAAATGACGCTTACAAGTGCTTCACGGGAACAGCAATTGATGTCCTGGTAATGGGGGGCTTTATTGTATTGAGAGACGAAAATAAGCAAGATTGGTGGGATAGTGAAGCTCTTGCTAATGACTAAAAAAGAGAAACCCAAGCAGGCTAGTTATCAGAACAACTGAATATTTATCTTCAGTGAATTCGTTCTGATACGTACCAAATGAAATGGACTGTTGATTGTTTTAAATCTTACGATTTAAATTCTTCGAATTTCGTTTGTGTTGAAATCCATTCCGTTTGTGGATCTATACAAATGATTTTATTTCTAAATGATAAAGGTTTTCTGTTCTATGAAGTCTCGACTACAGTTTATTTCACAGACTTTGAGGAAAATTGCGAATAGTAATTTGCGAAGAACTAACAAGAAAATAAAAAAGAACATTCTGTTTATTGGACCTGGTAGTTTTCAACCAGGTATTTGGCAGAATAGAGTAAAATACGTGTTTCGTGATCTATTCGAGGCTATTGAGGCAGACGCAAATATTTATATGTTGACTGGATGTGTCCCAGAGTTTGCAAAAGCAGGTATCCGAGACTTGGAACTAAAATTTGGAATTACTTTTTTTGAATTAGGTGCGGACGACAAATCGAAAAATAACCGTGACTGGATAAAACAAGGAGTGGCTGTTGCAAAAAAAGTAAAGGCAGATGTCATCACAAATGTTTTTGGGAGTGTTCAATTCCCAAATCGAGTTGTTAAAATTGCTAAAAAGGTCGGGGCGCAGGCGATCGTACGCGTTGCTGGGGACGAAATTTCTTCCCGTATTTCATTAGGAAGATATCAGCAAGGTGATTTTGTTCATCAAGAAGATCAAAGGATTCAAGAGCAAGCTTTTTCGGGAGCAGATAAAATTATTGCGATGTCTCCTTGGGAGAGAGAGCGAATTGTAGGAATTTGTTTAGCTCCGGAAAAGGTAAGCATTTGCTATCGAGGGGTCAATTTGAAAGAATTTGACGGAGCTAGACTAAAAGAGCCTTCAGAAGCTACTCGGTTCTTGTATGTGGGTCGAAAATCCGCGGAAAAAGGGTTTCAACTTGTTGAGAGGGTAGCAATATCGTTAGAAAAAAGATATCCAAACATAGTGTTTTCATTTGCTGGAGACTTTAAAAAACAAGTAATTGGAAATCGAAGATATTTGGGTTTTGTTGCAACCGAAAAATTACCAGATCTTTATCGAAGAAGTGACGTTGTGATGTTGTGCTCTGAAACTGAAGGGATGCCACAAGTCCTGATAGAGGCTATGGCTATGGCAACCCCCTGTATCCTTTCAGAAGATCTGTTTTATAAATGGTTAGTTGAGGAGAATGTTGCATTGTTTTCAAATCTATCTGTCGAGGATACAGTAACTTCAGTTTTAGCATACTATGAGAAGACTGATTTAGTAAGGAATCATGGGATTAATGCACGGGGTTTCGCAGAACGCCGTTTCTCAAGAGAAAAAGGGCAGAGTATATATAGAACATTACTGTTAGAGAGTTGAGCGTAGCCTTAGAATATGATGAGAAACCTTTGGCTGTTACAGAAGGTTTTAGTGCTAAACTTACTAAAAGAAAAAGCCCTTTTTCTTAAAAATGTGGTTTAAGATTTTCCTGCGCTCAGGTGTTGCTGTATCCAGTACTTGACGAAAAAGTTGATTATTAAATGCCAGTTTGATGGATTTGATTTCTTCATTGAGTTGACTATTTACCTTGGGAGTTAATCGAGAGCGATTTTTTACATGAAAATGAATTAACGCCAAAGACATTTCAGTTACTTTGATATGTATTGAAGTTTCATGCACATACTTATCACAGTATTCTAACATAGCACTAATAGCCCTAAATATATGCAACTGACTAGCGCTTCCATTTGTAGTGAGTGTGTCTGTTGTTTCTTTCCTATAAAAGTATCCATTCTCCGCAGTAACAGCATAGCTCGACGCTTCATAAAAAAGGCGGAGGAAAAATAGGCGGTCTTCGGCAGAGCGAAGGCCTTCTTGGAACTGAATTCTCAGTTTGTGCATCATGTCAGTCTTGTAAAGGCCGGTTCCAGCATAGGGGTAGTCTAACATTGTCTTCTTTGATACGGGCCCAATGCTATCACGTGGACGAAGTCTTACGTATTTTTTGGCTTGTGGCGCCTCTTCTATACTTCTGGCAAGCTTGTTTGCTCGGATATGATTGCAACGAATAAAATCCACATCCATTTCTTCGATGTCATGGAAAAGGTTTCTTAGAAAGTTAGGGTGTAACCAGTCATCAGCGTCTAGAAAGCCTACATACTTTCCTGAAGCAAGTGACAGTCCCAAGTTTTTTGTGTCAGCCACGCCAAGGTTTTGTGAATTAGTAAAACTTTCAATTCTTTTATCTTTGCGTTTGAAATGGGATATAATGTCCGGCGAAGCGTCGGTAGAGGAGTCATCCACAACAATGATTTGTAGTTTAGATTCTGTTTGTTGCAATATGCTAGTCAGTGCAGTTGATAAGGTTGCTTCAGCATTATAGCAAGGGACAATGATAGTAATGTTAGGTTTTGTCATGTTCTATTTTAAAGTCATATTTGTTGATTTACCTTCAAAAAAACCATTTCTACTAATAACAAAAATTCTACCCTTGCTTCATTATGTGTACGAAATACATTCCAATTTCAAATTATATGCTCATTCAGTTTTACAAAAATGACTTCAATAATTTCAGAAC
>Ga0105358_10000508_pt1 | contig 19465 bp, 18 predicted proteins | sample GOMGulsemesocosm_5_FD_83509 | JGI IMG/M metagenome (GOLD analysis project Ga0105358, IMG submission 83509) | Methane-oxidizing microbial communities from mesocosms in the Gulf of Mexico - GOM15C Gulf of Mexico | ecosystem: Environmental > Aquatic > Marine > Cold seeps | place: Gulf of Mexico... | reverse complement strand
TGTAGATGGTATTCCAGAGAACATCCAACAATTGCGGCAGCATGTGGGCCGAGGAGAGGCAGAAGAAGCCAAGCAAGTGGCTCATCTCATCAAAGGCGTTGCGGCAAATCTGAGTGCACTCGAACTGCAGAGCAATGCAGGAAAGATGGAAAAACTGGCTCGCACCGGTGATTGTGAAGGAATGAAGACTCTACTGCCTGAGTTAATATCGTCTCATCAACGTATTCACCAACAACTTACCCTTGAGTAGTCCAAATCAAAAATATTACCCTTACCCATCACCATGCAACTAGTCGACAAAAAATCAAATACCGATACTTAGTTTCCAAACTACTTGATGGTAATTCTAGGGTATATCGTAAAGTTTCATGTGCTCTCCCTTTTTGGGAGGCGGCCGCGGCACATCAAGTGGCGTCACGCTGAACTTTGGCGCCGGTGCAGGCTGGATAATTCCATCAATTTCGATAAATGAACCACGTTCCTTATTCTGAACGTGTTCCGGTGCTTCTTTAAGCGATAGTATCGGCGAAAAGCACGCATCACTATGAGCAAAAATTTCCTCCCATTCGCCCCGTGACTTTGTTAAAACTCTACTCGCGATCCTTGCCTTCGAGATGGGCCAAGAGCTTGGGTGCATTTGTTCGTCCAAAGAAATATCAACACCTAATGTTCGCAATAATTCGCGATAGAACTGTGGTTCTATCGCGCCAATGGCTACGTATTTTCCGTCTTTCGTTTCATAGGTGTCATAAAAGTGTGCGCCGCCATCCAGCAGGTTGCTTCCTCTCTGATCGTTCCAGAGCCCGCCATGATAAAAAGCGTACGCAGAGTGCATCAAGAGTGCAGAACCTTCAACCATGGATGCATCCACAACCTGACCTTGTCCGGTCGCCTTCGCATTTAGGATGGCACTGACGACCGACAAGGCCAATAACATTCCGCCGCCACCAAAATCACCCACCATATTAAGGGGGACCGTTGGTTTCTCGCCTGACACACCGATCGTGTGCAAAGCGCCGGAGAGCGCAATGTAATTGATATCATGTCCCGCATGAGAAGCTAAAGGCCCTGTTTGCCCCCAGCCTGTCATTCTTCCAAACACTAAACGAGGATTCCTACACAAGCATTCTTCTGGCCCAATGCCTAAACGCTCCATAACACCTGGACGGAACCCTTCAATGATTGCATCAGAAGATTCACATAAGACGAGCAGCTCGGCTTTGCCTTTGGGATCCTTTAAATCGAGAACGATGGACCTTTTACCGCGCTCACTAACAATTGCAGCAGCATCGCCGCTCGTGTTGAAATTACGAGAAACCGAAATCACTTCAGCTCCAAAATCAGCCAACAACATACCGCAAAAAGGCGTCGGCCCCATTCCGGCCATTTCTATCACTCGAACTCCTGCTAAGGGCCCCATTTAAAACCTCTGTATTATCAATAATAATCTCAAAATAGAATGCTACCTGTGAATTTCTGGATATTGGTAATTATCACCCGGTAATTCGCTATCATCCGTCATTCGAAAATAATTCACGCGCAATGATAAGCTTCATTATCTCGCTGGTGCCGCCATGAATGGGTTGAATTCGCGCATTCGCATAGGCTCTCGTAATGGGATACTCCCACATAAATCCGTAACCACCATGCAACTGCACACAACGATCAACAACTTTACAATTAAGTTCGGATGCCAAGAGCTTCGCTTTGGCCGCAGTCACAGCGTCTAACTCTCCTTGCACATGCCGCGTGAGGCAATCATCAATAAACACTTGCAACGCACTGACTTTCGAATCCAAATCTGCCAGAACAAATTGTGTATTCTGAAATTTTGCTATGCTTTGGCCAAAAGCGTGGCGCTCCTTGACATAGTTAACAGTATTGCTAATGGCGTAACGCGCTGCTGAGCTATTGCCCAAAGCAATAGACAATCTTTCCTGAGGTAATTCGCTTGTCAAATAATGGAGTCCATTTCCGAGTTCACCCAGAATGTTCGACTCAGGGATCCAAACATCGTCAAAAAACAACTCTGACGTATCTTGGGCTTTCAGCCCTAATTTTTCGAGATTCTTGCCACGACTGAATCCGTTCATACCTCTTTCTACCAGCACGAGACTCAGCCGCTGATCGTCTTTGTTTATGCACACAACCACAACCAAATCAGCCAACTGGCCGTTCGATATAAAGGTTTTCGATCCATTCAATATATAGCCGCCATCGCCACGAGCGAGGTTGGTTTTAACACCTTTCAAGTCCGAACCTGCTGCTGGCTCAGTCATCGCGATCGCAGTAATCAATTCTCCCGATACGCATGCGGGGAGGTACTTTCTCTTTTGTTCTTCAGAGCCGTGTTTTAAGAGATAGGGAGTCACAATATCAGAATGCACTGAAAACCCAGGTCCATCGGCCTCGGCGGCCACCATTTCTTCAGTCACTACTACGTTATAACGAAAATCCAGCCCAAGCCCTCCGTACTCTTCGGGCACCCCAGGACATAGCATTCCCTGTGCACCGGCCTTCAACCAAACGTCCCTATCAACGACGCCGGCTTTACTCCACTGTTCTCGAAAGGGTGTCGCATGGTCACCTAAGAAGCGCCGCACCGACTCTCTAAATTGGCGATGTTCCGCTCCGAAAACACTACGATTAATACCAAAATCTTCCATCTATACACACCTGTGATTTTACGTCCGGCTGATTTATGTCTCTTGCTGCTGCTCTTGTAACGCAACAAACTCTTCCGGTGTCATGTTTTCAATGAGCTTAAAAAACGAAACATCTAGTTCTTGAGTTTCGCCACTAGGTAAATGCAATTCCAAAATCCGTTGCCTATCGAACGACGTCAAAACAAGAAGTACATCCGCGCCTGATTGCGTTGCTCTTGGTTGATGCGTTGTCCCTATGGGCTCGAACGCCACGTGCCCCGCAGGAATCGTACCACCCTCATAAAACCACTCACCAGAAAGAGTGTGCGCCACTGCCGTACAATGATGGGTGTGAGTACTATGAACAGATCCTGGCCCAAACCGCTGGATGTATACAACCTGTCCAAGCACCTCATCGACGTGCAGTATTTTCATAAAATCACCAGTATTTAGTACCGGTAACCAAGGCTTTTCGTCGAACGAATAAATAAAACTGCCATCATCTAACTTTGCCATCTTGAACTCCTATATGGTCATACCACCGTCAACTATCAGGCTCGCCCCATTCATATAACTCGATGCGGGTGATGCCAAATAAAGCGCTGCTCCAGAAATCTCTTCGGGTTCAGCATGCCTTGCAAGCGGTATCATCGACATCGCTTGCGAATATATATCTCGATCTTCAAATAATAAGGAAGCTAGTTGTGTCTTGACGATTCCCGGCAAAATGGCGTTGACACGAACGCCTGTATTTTCAACCTCTCTCGCAAACGCTTTTGTAGCCGCTACTAGTGCTTTCTTACTTATGGAATAAATTCCTTGAAGATGGCTTGTCCGCTCAGCCGCGATCGAAGAAATGTTGATAATTGAACCGCCGCCTCCGTTCGCCATAATTTTCATGCTTTGCTGTATTAAGTAAAACGGGCCGCGAACATTAATATCCATCGCTTTGTCGTACGCAGATATACTAACGTCTAGTATGTTACCAAAGTGAGGATTCATCCCCGCGTTGTTAACAACAATATCCAACCGACCATATTGTGCGTTAACAGTTCTTAGCATTTCGTCAATAGCTTCGATGCTCCCCATATGGCACGCAAGCGCAATCGCTTTACCGCCATTGTCACGAATCTCCTTAACCACTGACTCACAAGATTCCAGCTTTCGACTACTAAGAACTACCGTCGCACCGGCATTCGCCAAGGTCATCGCGATCGAACGCCCAATACCTCTGCTCGCACCTGTTACTACCGCTACCCGCCCATCCAGACCAAACAACGATTCAATCTCTACGTGATCCATATCAACCCCTTTCGCTAACGCAACAACCTAATAGTAAGGAACCATACTACATTAAACAATACATTCCCACACATTATGTTTATAATTGATAATTAGGTGCCTAATTTAATTGGGTGAAAATAAATGATGCTTTTGGACACGCATAATATGAATTCTAAATTGATTATCCCAAAACACTTGCCTACGCTGGAAAAGATGAAGGAGCAGCATGAGCAATACCCTTGGTATGACGCTCTAGCAATTTTCACCGTCAATGAGATGTCGCGTACCACCAAAATTCTCGTTGATATGGCTGAGAATAGCCTGAAGGAATTCAAGCTCTCCAGGGGGCGATACGCAGCACTGTGGAGTATTGCTAAGACTCAAGAGAGCGGAACAACACCGGCTGAAATTTCTGCGGAGCTAGAAGTCACGCGTGGCACGATGACAGGTTTATTGGATGGATTAGTTAAAGATGGGCTTATTGAGAGAAGGCACTGCGAAGATGACCGCAGAAAAATTCTAGTGAATATAACCAAACAAGGCTCTACTCTCCTCGACGAGCTATCTCCGATTCACTTCACTTTTTTAGCAAAAACGGTATCGGGGTTGACAGACAAGGAAAAAGAAACCTTCCTCAAGCTACTCAAGAAAATAGAAACAAGCTGCCTAAAGGAGAAAGGTAGTTAGGATGGGAGTCGTGCCCCAACCTAACAATTATTTATCCATGTCAATTCGCTTAAAAGTTTAATTCTACTTTCAAGCCATATGTACGTGGAGCGCCATAGGTAATACCTGCTGAAGGCTCTATCGTTGGAGGAATGGCAAGAGTCGCGTAATCTTCTCCCGATAGGTTTTTACCCCACAAGGTTAACTTCCAATCACCATCAGAATCCATCAGAGCAACGGATGCATTTATAATTGAATAACCTGATTGTGTTGCAAAGTCACTATTGAAAACATCATAGTATGTTTCGCCCCGATACGCCCATTCGCCAAAGAGAACATAATCCATATCTAAGCCGGACAACGTGCCGTTATAGACGGTACTTAGCGATGCAGTCCGCTTTGGGGCTGAAGGCAAGCTATTACCAGAGCAATCTACTTGTCCCCCCGTCTGTGGATTCAGCGTACAGCCCTCATAACTATCGAATTCAGCTTCATTTAGACCAAGAGATGCACTTAACTGCCAATTCTGTGTCAACAAGCCTGTAATGTCTGCCTCAATTCCTAAACTTGTCGCATTCGCAGCATTCGCAAGTGAGTTCATTACTCCAATGGGAGTTACGCTTGCCTTGAGAACCTGAATATCTTCGTAATCGATATAGAACCCGGTAACATTAATCTGCAAACGATTATCCAAAAACTCTGACTTGATACCGATTTCATAATTGGTTGATAGCTCAGAATCAAACTCAAACTGAGCCAAATTGGCAGCATTGAGAGGAGTTGTATTGTAGCCTGCACTTTTTGAACCTCGAGCTATAGAGCCGTAGAGTAGAAAATCATCATTGATTTGATAATTCAGCGCCAATTTTGGTGTCAGAGCTTTGTCAATTAGTGCCTCCTTTGTATCTAGGGCATCCATGGTGCCAGGTACAGCAGCCAGCTGCCGAACACTTATGTCTTTTTCTTCATAGGAATAGCGAAGCCCTACCACCGCATCAACATTCTCTAGGACATGGAATGTCATCTGGGAAAAGAGCGCAGCTGCAGTCGTCTCGACGTTGATTCGGTTGTCTACATTAAATGGCGAATTACAAAGCGGGCCAAAGATAAATGGACATGTAGTTGCACCAAAACCATCAGTCAATACATCCGTGAGCCCAACATAATCAATTTTTTGACGTAAGTCGTAGTCGAGATTCGAGCGCAGAAAATACGCTCCAGCCACCCAGTCAAAAGTTTCTCCAACCGGCGATGCGATACGAAACTCTTCAGACAATTGCCAGTTTTTTTCATCAACCTGATTTTCAATCGCATCATATTTCGTGCCATCGTCGTCGCCCCTCCGCTTATACTCGTAACCTCTATACGCAGTAATTGATGTGAGATTGTGATCATGCAATGCGTAATCTATCGTTAAATTAACGCCGCCCACTTCGCGCTGTTCGAACATTGTCACATTAAGCTCATCCTTCCGATCATCAGGCGTCGCATCCGGCATGCCGGGAACACGATCTTCTTTCATATAGTCGAAAATAAGCCTAGCTTGTAATTCTTCGTTCGGGTGCCAGTTCAACGCAGCCCTAACAGAATCTGATTCCGCGGTATTGAGATCTTGGGAAAGGAATGTATTTTCTTCGTACCCGTCTCGAGTATGCCGAGCTATTGATACTTGTCCTTCCAAACCGTCGGTAAGTGCCCCACCAAAACTACCCTGAACTTTCATGTGACCGTAATTACCAAACTCAATTGCAATTTTGGATGAGGCTTCGATCGGAGGCTGCTTAGAGATAATGTTGATCGCCCCAGCGGCAGTGTTTCGCCCATACAGGGTTCCTTGAGGACCGCGAAGAACTTCAATTCGTTCGATTTCCACCAAGTCTATATTTGACCCTATCGCGCCACTAACGTAAGCACCGTCCAAGAACATACCGACAGCCGCGTCCTGCCCAGGAAACCGAGTATCGCCGGTTATACCACGAATGGATACTTGCGCCGCACGGGCGTCAGCAGGCTGAACAAAATGAAAATTGGGAATCGAAAATGCGAGATCTTCGATTCTTGAGAGACTTCGGTTATCCAAACTCGATTCGTCAAAGACAGACAGCGCTATGCCTACTTCCTGCATACTCTGACTGCGTCTTTCCGCAGTCACTACAATTTCTTCTATGCTAAATGCTTCGTCATCGGATAAACGATTTAGCACGTCGTTTTGCGCCGAAACATAGCTCGGCTGAATGGATACGCTCAGTAGTGGTATCACGCTCAATTTAAAACTTGTTTTTATACTTTTCATAATTCTCCCCTCAAATAGTCGTTAGCGCCGCGAAAATTAATTTGGCCCTCTATTAACTCACCGATTAAAAATTCCACACTGATTCAGAGCGAAACAATAATAAGCCGCCAAACTATATACCTGCAAATTAAAATTCACAAGCAATTGCCAAACACCAACCTTTGATGGAAACCCATTTCCCGCCTCCCCTTTCAACCATATCGCGCGCAAGTAATAGATATAGGAGCTTACAAGCTGCAAGAAAGGTACAACGCAGATTTTTGAATCACCGTATTCGCCCATTATATTTGTAAGTAGAAAAAGCAGTTTAGATACTTTCTTGTCAGCTATTTTTGAGAAACTCCCTTGCTCTCAAATATGCGTTCTCTCTTATATCTTGGTGGAACAGCGAATAATCACTCATATGCAGACTCTTTCCCTTGAGAGACATATATTTTATTTTTGAGACGCGGGGCTTTTCGACGAAAACACCATTCATGCCGTTAGAAGAGCCAAAAGCACCGCCAATAGCCGGGGGTAACTTTCGCTTTTTTTGAATATCTGGGGAACGGCGAAGCTCCCTCATACTTTTGTAACCGGTGAGAGCGGCCCCCTTGTGCGCCTCTATTAAAGAACCTCCACCACGCCCCCAACTAATTGGGTTAACTTCCACCGCGACCAACTCGTCATAGGGAATCGCGTAGTATCTATCACCATCCCAATAAGGTACTTCTAGATCCATGCGCCTTGGATCACCTCCCTCTAGAAATGTATCCCACGATAGAAAACACTTTGTTTGCAAAGGACTCTCACCGATTTTAAGTGAGTTCAAGGGAGCCCCCGCTTCAAAAAGTGCCTGCGGCGTCCAACAACCAACAGCATAGACTGCGACTAGATCATCGATAATTGGAGAATTCACTACTTCGTCAATCAAGAGACGCAGTAGATGAAATGCTCCCTGTGAGTGACCGGCTAATATAAACGGACGCTGACCATCTCTGTTTTTCAGAAAGTAATAGAATGCGGCTTTTATATCCTGATAAGCACGATCCAATACTGAAAAATGCTCTTCTCTGCATGCCGTTGCAACAACAGTTGCCTGCTGATAACGAGGTGAAAAGATACGGCCAGCCTTGTTAAAAGCGCTCGCTTGCATGCCAATCAACAAGCCATCAACATCAACATTATGAGAACGATCTCCTGTCGGGCTATTCCACGATCGCCTAGACATCCACAAAGTGGGATAGACATAAAAGACATCTGCCAAACGCTCTGACTCGGGAATATACTCTGATCCGGCGGCTAGGTTTTCAGCAGGTGAATTTTTGCCAGGCCAAGCAGCCCAGTTGTCAGGTAGCGTATAATCGGTAATGCCGATATAACTTTCTGCTTCTGGGGAATGCTTAGGTGTTACACAATGTCGAAAAATACTCTCTATAAGCGCTCGCATTAATATCTCAACTCCAAATAACGCTCAGGCAAATTATTTTGCCGATATAATTCCCAGACGAGCATTTTATCCATTGACAAATAATAAGGCACCTTATTAATATAATCAACAAAATCACGATCCAATAGAAACGAGGATTTACTTCATGCCAAACATTCCCTATCCCAGCTCACACGACGACCCACGCGTTGACCACGTTCTGTCACGTGTCCCACAACTTAACCTACTGAAACTCGAAAGCTGGGCCGAAGGCGTCGTCGAATCAATTGTTAGAGTGAGCGATGGAGTGCTTAGACGTTCGGAAGTTGATCCGATTTTAAGACAAGTTGCGGTGCTGCGATTGTGTGCGGTAGTAGGCTCGGAGTATGAGTTCCACCATCTTGTTGGCGTATCAAAAAGACATGAGATTTCTGATGAGTTGATTGAGGCTGCGAGAGTTGGATCATCGTCTCCTCGTCTTTCAGAGATTCAGGTAATGGTCGCGCGGCTAGCGGAAGAACTCGCCGTCAGCCCCCGCCCATCCAAAGAAGTTTTTGACTATTTAAAAAGCAAACTGAGTAGTCGACATTTGATGGAACTTGTTATCAGCGTTGGTTTCTACCTTATGCAAAGCCGAGTGATAGAAACGTTTGACATTGAACTAGAGTCAGAAAGTGTAGACCTAACTGCTTCCGACATTGATGAAGCTGCGCTACAAGCTTGGCGAAACGGTACCGAATAAAGCTGAATCAACGGCCTGCGGAGAGGGTTCCCGCAGGTATTATTAACAGTGCATTGTCGCTTTAGCGCTGCTGGCTAATCACTCGCTCGACAAGAATATAATCGTTGCTAGGTATTTTACCTTCCAAATTCTTGGGCTCGTAACTTACGGTCTCCTAGCCATATCTGCTAACAGTAATGTAGAACTGACCTACCAGCCGTACATAGTCTCAGGCTTAGCGATATCACCAAGCCCCACACTGTAATCCTTCGCTCCGCTTGAGCCTCTCTGACACTACTCACTCCAAGACTCAAAATACCCACCTATTTGATATCTACCATGACGCAAAATCTATTAATGAGTTCGATATCTCGCTGGGTCAATCGAGCTGAACTGTGAATAAAAATATTTGCACGCCAAAATATAATTTGGTACCTTACTACATTAGAGTGCCAAGTACCTCTAGCCATCTTAATACAGACAAATTATTGAGTGAGATTGTAATGATGAACAGTTATGCAACGGGAGCTATCGATCGATTTGAATCCGAGACGGCCTCGAGCACCGAGGAAACACTTATTAGCGTCGAACAGCTAACTTACTCCTACCCGAAAACAACAATACCCGCGGTCACAGATGTCTCATTTAATGTTCGAAAAGGAGAGATTTTTGGCTTACTAGGGCCGTCTGGTGCTGGCAAAAGCACTATTCAGAAAATTTTAACCCGACAGAATCGAACCAAAAATACAACCAATGTATCGATACTCGGAAAACCTATCAACCAATGGGGGCAAGATCTATACGAGCACATCGGGGTAGGATTTGAACTGCCCAACCATTATGTTCGTATGACCGCCAGAGAAAACCTCGAGTTCTTTTCATCTCTCTACAAACGCCCAACTCGAGATGTAGACGAATTACTTAACATGGTTGGACTACAAAAAGGCGCAGATGTTTATGTGGAGCGTTTTTCCAAAGGCATGATGATGCGACTGAACTTTATTCGTGCAATATTACATGACCCAGAAATTATCTTCCTAGATGAACCCACCTCAGGCCTCGACCCAGTAAATGCACAGCGATTGAAGGAGATCATAAAGAATTTACAACAAGCGGGTAAAACCATTGTTTTAACAACGCATAATATGACCGACGTTGAAGAGCTCTGCGATCAAGTCGGGTTCATGGTTGCCGGACAAATGAAGGCACTCAGCTCAGTGAAGGCCTTGAAAGCAAAGTACGGCCAACGACTTGTTCATATCGAATATAAAAACTCCGAAGAACGATTCGAAACAGCATCATTCCCTATGGACAAGCTTGCCCAAAATGAAGATTTCATCCAGCTTCTTGGACAGCAAGACATACATACAATCCACAGTCAGGAAGCCTCACTCGACCGTGTTTTTGCCGAGGTGACCGGCGCGCGACTGGACAGTGAAGAATAGGAGCAGGCGATATGAAAAATCGATTTTTTACCATGTTAATGTGGGATGTCAAATTACAAATTCGGCATCATATTATCACCGCTAACATTGTCAGCACTGCGCTTATCTGCGTCTTTATACAGATACTCCCCTTCGATCGCCTTCCCGTTGAATTGGCGTCATTTTTTATCTTTGCTGATCCTGCATTAATTGGGCTGACGTTTGTTGGCGCGATGGTGTTGATGGAAAAGGCCTATCGAGTTCATATGGCAATTGACGCAACACCATCTCCACCCTGGATCTATGTAGCGTCAAAAATAGTGACTTTCTCATTCTTCGGAACCTTATCTGGGCTGGTCGTAGCATGGGCTGCTCGCGGCTGGGATTTTCACTTTATTTATATGACGTTGGGGCTAATTCTAGCGAATACTTTTGCAGTCGCGGTAGGATTTATTATGGTGGCAAAATCCCGCTCAATGAATGACCTGATCGTTAAGTTGTTGATCGGCTCAACCATATTGTATATTCCCGCGGTTGGACATTTCGATCTTGGAGCACCTATTTTTGATAGGCTTACTTGGTTGATACCGTCAACGCAAATACTTGAGGCCTTTAATGCGGCTATCACGTCCATCTGGACACCATCACTACTAGTTCATATTTCCTATCTAACAATCATGACAATCGCTTCGATCATTTATGGCTATAAGGCCTACCAAACTACCATGGCAAATCAAGAGTAGACTCAATTTAGGAGAATAAAGCTATGTCAGCTGCACGTGCACTTCTCATTCTCGACTTAAAGGGCATCAGTCGAGATGCTGTTCTTATCACCAATATCGGCGCGTCCATAATCGGAACCGTGATTATTGCGGTTATCGGTATATATAAAGCAGATACAAGTTGGATAAACTGGTTCCCAGCTATGGTCGCCATGTCGCTAGTAACCAACCCTCCAGCTTATGGCGTATTGTTCGCGTTTCTTATGGTAGATGAAAAAGATACCGGTGTTCGATCAGCATTGGCGGTCACGCCTATCGCCAAGCACACTACGATACTAATGCGGTCTGTATTATCCGTTGCAATTATGCTTGTGTGGCCAATGATTTCTGTAGCCATCATGAACAGCACCTGGCAAGCCTTAGAGATCCAATCGTTTCATCTGTTTCTCGTCGTAGCCACAGTTGCTCTGTTCGCACCGATCGTCACACTCAGTGTAGCAACCCTTGCATCCAACAAAGTAGAAGCTCTATCGCTGTTTAAGGGAATTAGCTTTTTGAGCTTAACTGCCTTGGCGCTGTACTTTATCGATCCTGACGCACCATACCGCCCCGCTTTCCTAGTCATCCCAGCCACTTGGGCGGTACATGCTTTCGACGCATTCAGAGCAGGTGATAGCGCTGCAGGTTACCTTTGGAGCATCGGTGGTATCACTTATCATGTGGCACTTCTGGCATTTACCATTAAGTTATATTTCAAGCAACTCTATAAAGACTAATTTATAAACGACACTATCGCTCAATTTTTAGGAGATTAAAATGAATGCAACAATATTCGCACTACTGATAGCTTTATTTGTAGGATCCACTGGAGGAAAAGCGGCGGGCCTGCTAGCCAAGAATAAGGGGTTCGGACGAATCGGAAACCCTCTGATTGGAATGTTCGTTGCTATCGCCGGAAGTCAAGCCTTGATCGCGATTGGTGTTTTGGCCAATACTCAAAACACTATGCTCGTACTATTCACGTTTTTTAGCAGTTTCTTGGTTGTTCTCATTGCAAGTTACTTCAAAAAAGAATCTATTACCTTCTCTGAATCGGACTAACCCGAGTAGTTTTCAAAGAAAAAAGCGAAATAACTCTTGCCCTAACAAGCTTCATCGAAAACTGTCAATAGAGACATTTGTCGTCGAGCTTGTTAGTAGTAAATCGCTCCCCTCCCCTCCTCAGTACGACCTCAAAAGCCTCTTATACCTCTAAAGAAAAGGTCAATATTAATTCAAAACGGAGATGATGACATCGGGAACGGCGAAACTGAATAGTCGAGCCCGCTCCCTACTGACACGGAACGTGTCAGTAGGGAGCTCGTACGGCGTTATCTAAAAAATATATATTTGAGATCTTATGCCAAATGCAACAACACATCTAGAGGGGTTTCGTACCAAGTACTTAGATCCTTCTGGTATCGCTGCTCTATGACCGTTCGCTTTATTTTCAAAGTAACGGTTAAACATTCGTTTTCAACTGTCCATGGATCAGAAAGCACGATAAGCTTCGCCAGCTTTTCGTGCTCTTCAAGAACGTCATTGAGGGTATTAAGAACCCCTAACAAACGTTTGGTAGTGGCACTCTCATCTTCCAACATCAAATCCAAGGCCTCTTCAGAAGGTTGTAGCAGGGCTATCGGTTTCTGAAAGTTCTCCCCCATCACACAAACATTATCAATTGAAGTTGAATTGCACAGCGCCATTTCTATGGGGAGTGGGGCAACATATTTACCCTTACTTGTCTTGAAAAGTTCTTTGCTTCTGCCGATTAACTTCAAACGTGACTGCTCATCAACATGACCCAGATCTCCTGTGCGCAGAAAACCATCGGGTGTCAATACGGACGCCGTTGCTTTTTCGTCTTTGAAGTACCCTAGCATCATAGACGGACTCTTGACCAACACTTCGCCCTCATCAGTCAGTCTGCATTCGACCTGAGGTGATGGCGCCCCCACATAGCCGACTCTAACATTCCCAGCCCTTGATCCATGAGAGTATCCGAAATTCTCAGACATGCCGTAGCACTCAAGAATCTCTATGCCCAGAGAATGAAAATAATTGATAATTGCCTCCGGTAAAGACGCCGATCCCGACATAGCACATTTGACGTAATCTAACCCCAACGCGCGGAGAACATCTCTATTCGAAGCCTCGCCTCCAGTAGCCGCTTGAATACTTACAGCCCGCTGATAGAACTTTGTCCAAAGTCTGGGAACCGAAAAGAACAGTGTAGGTCTTGCTCGGCAAATATCGTCATTGAACGTCTCCAAGCCCGCAGAAAAATATAGAGTCAGTCCGTAACGTATGGCCACTGCTTCTACACTACCTCGCTCAGCTAAATGCGCTAGGGGCAAATACGATAGTAATCTCTCCTCCGGAGTCAACGGAGATTCTTGATTTAAACCTTCTGCAACCAAAATCGGACTACAGGCAGAGTGCATTACGCCTTTTGGAATACCTGTGCTGCCCGATGTGTAGGCAATGGTATATAGGCTATCGGCATCAGGTATTACAGGAACCTCTATGGGCTCAAAAGTTCGCTGTATAGAAGCCCACTGCTGACTGCTTGCATGCTGAGCTGATGGAAGGTAGATCCATTCAATGGATCTACCTTCAGCTAAAACCTGTTTAGTTGCCTGCACTTGTGTCTCATTGTCATAGAACACAGCTTTGACATCACTGTGTTCGATAACGTGCCGACAAAGTGACGGCTTTGCAGCTGAATAGATCGGCACACTAACATGTCCTGCAAAGCCGATGGCCATATCAGTTATAATCCAGTAGACACTATTATTGGCAAATAAGGCAATTGAGCTTTCTTTTGGCAGCTTTAACTGATCGAGATACGCGGCCAATCGCAAAGCTTGACTCGCCACTTCGCGCCAAGATAGATCAAGTACGCTGCCATCCAAAAATGGCTGTACCATTGCTGAGTTATCGCCCTTGTGTGCACTCCAGTACAAGAGCCAAGCCTGTAAACTGCTTGGCGAATTTATATTTTTCATTAGATCTACCTGTCATCACGAAATAGTCGAGGTACAAAAGGCTTCTGACTTACTAGCCTGTTGAACTAATAGAGCCGGTGGGGCGTAGCGCTTCCCATACTTTCGTTCGAATGTCCTACAGCGCTGCAAAAATAACTCTATACCAATTGTGTCAACATAAGCCAATGGTCCCCCCGTGTATTTCGGATAGCTCCAGCCCAGAAGCGCACCAACATCAGCGGCATCCGCATGAGTCACAACGTTTTCCTCTAAGCATCGAATCGCCTCAATGGATTGAATAGTTAGGAAGCGCTCTTTAAGTTCGTCAATAGAAGGCTGATCGTTCGCTAGCGGATATATAGTGGCTAACTCCGGCCACAGTGTCTTACTGCCATCTTCTTGATAGTCAAAGAAACCCTTCCCAGATTTCCGCCCAATTCGTCCCAACTTATACATCGCCTTAGATACTTCGTGCGCCTCAGTAATCTCGAATGAGTCACCATCTTCTTTTTGAAATTGGTCGATAACATGCGCACTGATATCAATGCCAACTTCATCTGCGATAGTAAGTGGACCGACTGGCATGCCAGCCTGAATGGCCGCATTTTCAATGAGATTCGGAAGCACCCCTTCATTGAGCATAAACAATCCTTCAGAAGGAAAGGTGCTGTAGGTCCGACTGGTATAGAACCCTCTCGCATCATTAACAACAATTGGTAGTTTTCCGATCATTTTAATAAACTTCAGAGTTGCATTAACTGCAGATTCTGATGTATCGCCTCCTACGATCACTTCGACAAGTTCCATACGCTCAACTGGGGAGAAAAAATGTACCCCGATAAAGTTACTGGCATATTGGGAGGCTTCGGCCAGTAGTGTAATAGGGATTGTTGAAGTGTTTGTCCCCAAAATGGCCTTGCCGTGATTGGCATTCTCAATCAATCGTGTAACCTCAGCCTTCACGCTTTTGTCTTCGTACACGGCTTCGATAATAAAGTCACAATCTTTTAGTGAATTGAAGTCTGTGGTGACCTCAATTTTTTCCATCATGGCGATTCTATCCGCCGCTGTAATCCGTCCTTTTTCTTCGTCACGCAGTGATCTTTCTTCTATCTTTCTTAGGCCTCGCTGCACCGCTTCACCATTTTTATCCAGCATAACGACCGATAAACCAGATCGAGCGCAAACACTTGTGATGCCAGCCCCCATTAAGCCTGCGCCCAAAACACCCACCTTATTTATTTCGTGCTCCGCACGTCGGCTCTTTTGTTCTGCGTAGCTTTTGGCTCTTTGGGGTAAACTAAAAGCGCTGCGTATTTGATTCATGGTTGATTCGCTGCGCAATAGCTTCACAAAGAAACGTAGCTCCACCTCTGTAGCAGTCTCAATTGGTAGCAACATTCCCTCATAGACACAACTAAGAATAGCCTCCTCTGCTAGGGTGTTTCCTTTTGTACGAGCTTTGGTCTGAGCGTTCTTCAAGAAAAAGCACTGCGCGCCCTTCGGGGCCCAAGGAGACTCAATCCGCGATGGCTGCTGGTCCCAGGGCTGGCGAGCTGAACACACCTCCTCCCTAATACGCAACTTTGCAACCTTTACTACATCATCATCCGTGATTTCGCAAATTAGGCCATCTTTCAAAGCCCGTTCAACGCCAACGGTGCGCCCGGATACTAGATAGTCTAATCCTGCCTCTATGCCAATAAGTCTCGGTAAACGTTGGGTTCCACCACCGCCGGGTAGCAGCCCAAGGGTCACTTCCGGCAAACCAATTCGTAAAGATGGGTTGCGCTGACAAATACGCATATGACAACCCATCGCGATTTCGAATCCCCCTCCTAACGCAGAACCCGCTATGGCCGCAACGACTGGTTTACCGCAGGATTCTAAGGCTCTTAGCTTGCGCGTTATGGCACCAAGCTCTTCGTAAGTTTTGAGTATCCCGCCCTCAAAACTAAGCGATGACAATAGTTCCAAATCACCACCCGCTATAAATGTGCTCTTGTCTGACGCTAGAACCACACCACGAATCTCGCGATCACTCATCACGCGATCGAAGCTAGTCATCAGTTCTACTGAAAACTCTCGACTCAATACGTTGACACTACTACCAACCGTCGACATAAGAATTGTTGCAATTCCCTCTGCATCAACGATTGTATTAATATGCTTATTTGCCATGTCCTTCGCCCTCAAACCCGTTCAATAATAGTCGCAATACCCATACCCGCACCGACGCAAAGCGTCACCAATCCAGTGCTCTGATCTCGCCGTTCCAACTCATCCAACACGGTTCCCAAGATCATTGCACCGGTGGCGCCTAAAGGATGCCCCATGGCGATCGCACCGCCGTTAACATTCACCACGCTATGATCCAGAGATAACACATCCATAAATCGTAATACCACAGAAGAAAATGCTTCGTTTAATTCCCATAGGTCAATATCGCTTACTGTCATCCCGGCATTTCTTAGAGCTTTTTCCGCAGCGAAGCTTGGTCCTGTTAGCATTATCGAAGGTTCACTACCAACAATCGCGAATGAGCGGAATCTAGCCCTAGGCGTCAAGCCTGCCTGACGGCCTGCCTCTTGTGATCCTATGAGTATTGCTGCTGCGCCATCCGCAATAGCCGAACTGTTACCTGCGTGATGCACGTGATTTACATCGCGTATTGTGGGATATTTAAGTCGTACCAATTCATCAAATCCAGCGTGCCGACCTTGCTCAGCAAACGACGGAGAAAGGATAGACAGGTCATCCATACGACAATAATCACGAATCAACTCATCCCTAGCGAGTAAAGCCACACCATTAATGTCTTCTACCGGTATAACTGAGTTTGTAAACCTGTTTTGCTTCCACGCTTCAGATGCTCTTGAATGACTCTCAATTGCATATCGATCAACGTCTTCGCGGCTGTAATCGTAAAGAGTAGCGATCACATCAGCGCCGACGCCCTGAGGTACAAAGTTCAAGCCCGAGGCCACCGCCGGATCGATTGCCCATGCTCCACCGTCCGCACCCATTGGCACTCGCGACATAGACTCCACACCACCAGTGACAACCAGCTGGGACTGACCAGACATGACTTGAGCTGCACCAATATTGCAGGCTTCAAGACCTGAGGCGCAAAACCTATTCACCTGAACTCCGGCCACGCGATGATCAAAGCCCGCAGCCAAAGCGGCAATACGGCCCATATTCGCCCCTTGCTCTCCTATGGGCGACACGACGCCCATAATCACATCGTCAACAATTGAAGTATCTAGTTGGTTACGCGCAGCCACTGAGCTTAGCACTTGCTTCGCCAACCCTATCGACGTAGTACTGTGCAAAGCGCCGCTCGTCTTACCTTTTCCCCGAGGCGTTCTTACATGGTCATAAATAAAGGCAGTTGCCATATTTCTCTCCTGATCCAACAGACTAAAATAAGTTGACTAATTATATGGCACCAAACTACTATAGTCAATGTAGCAGACGCGCAGAACAGAGCTGAATCGCAGGGCGTTACAACACTATGGCTTTGGATCGTAGTACTTCTTGGAATTTCTATTGAGCTCTAGTTTTCCGCCTAGACGGGGGAGTAATTAGAGATGTCTGTATCTCAAGGGTAGATCTCGCCAAAAATACCACCGTAGTTAAACCACTGACAGACTTGACGATTAAGTTAACTCGATTCCGACGCTGTGTTGGCAATACAAAGAAAAAACACCCAAGCCCGCCCATTTTCCGACGCTGCATTTTCGGGGCGGCGATTATCTATTCACTTCTATCCAGACGGTAAACAGCATCCATGGAAAACAATATTCTTTCTCTAGAAAACAAAGTGGCACTTATCACTGGAGCGTCCAGTGGATTAGGGGCTCACTTCGCTTCAGTTTTGTCAAAAGCAGGTGCAAAAGTTGTACTAGGTGCACGCCGCCTAGATAAGCTCCACAGCATCGCTGCATCCATTAACGCCAAAGGTGGGTGCTGCTCGACGGTTACATTAGACGTTACCTGCGCAGAGAGTGTTTCAAATGCACTTGATAAAGCCGAAAAACAATTTGGCGCAGTGACGCTGTTGATCAACAATGCAGGGATCACTGAATCCGCTCGTTTTACAAAAATTGAAGAACAGAGCTGGGATCACATAATGGATACTAATCTAAAGGGTGCTTGGCGCGTTGCAAGCAACGTATCACAGCGACTTATATCCAAAGGCATTGGAGGAAGTATCATCAATATTGCCTCAATCCTTGGCTTACGTGTTGGCTTCGGGGAAGGTGCTTATGCTATATCCAAGGCGGGCGTCGTTCACATGACTAAAGCCATGGCTTTAGAGCTCGGCCGTAGCGGTATTCGAGTCAATGCCCTCTGCCCTGGCTACTTCAAAACAGAGCTCAATGCAGAGTATTTCGAATCCGATCGAGGTAGAGAATTCATCAAACAATCGCCGGCGCAGCGACTGGGTCAGAGAGACGAATTGAACGCACCGCTGCTGCTACTGTGTAGCGATGCAAGTTCCTTTATCAATGGCATAACACTGCCCGTAGACGGCGGTCACCTCATCAGCTCTCTTTAATTCAACCTCTTCTCTATATTGCTCATCAAGTAAAGATGGCTTGTGACAATTTCCTTACAGCCGATTCGTCAAAAACTCGTTGAGCCTAAGTTTGTTTCGGGAGTATTGGGCCTGAGACAGACTTTCTTTAGCGCACTATTCTATTACGATTAAAAACTCAATACCTTGGCCGTCGAATCTGCGTTTTACAAAATAACATTGCTATCATGAGCTGATCTCTAGGAATAATCTGAACTTTCCTTTAGGGAGACCAGCCATCGTAGGTCTCCTAGCTCAAAGGGCGTCGACTACAACCAGTGCATTATGTAACTCAATCAATCAGTACAACCGTTTTTGCTTCAGAGCGCTCTATGGTTTTGACAATGGCAGATTGTATGGCTTCGTCTTCGCGAGCATCTGATTTACTTTGAAACTTTTGTTCCATCGGCTCTACGCCCTCATCGGCGACAAATCGAACCACTACTTCGCCAGCAGGTGCTGAGCCATCGGCGAGGTATTCAATGGATATTTCTGGGTAGCCCTGAAACCCCATTTTTGCCCTTTTAGCAATTCGCTTTTTAGATTTTTCTAGATTCATAACCTTTCCTCTGAGAGCTAGCCAATATTCAAGCAACCCAATTGCAGCCCACAACGGCTAACCTGTATTCAACCTTCAATTGACCCCACAGCACACTGCGACTGGATCGATTTATTCCGTTAGAAAAAAGGTCAC
>Ga0105358_10000501_pt1 | contig 19637 bp, 15 predicted proteins | sample GOMGulsemesocosm_5_FD_83509 | JGI IMG/M metagenome (GOLD analysis project Ga0105358, IMG submission 83509) | Methane-oxidizing microbial communities from mesocosms in the Gulf of Mexico - GOM15C Gulf of Mexico | ecosystem: Environmental > Aquatic > Marine > Cold seeps | place: Gulf of Mexico... | reverse complement strand
CGGTGATGGTGGCTTTATGATGAATAGTCAGGAATTGGAAACTGCGGTTCGGTTAAAACTAAATCTAGTCGTCACAGTTCTGAACGACAACTCTTATGGCATGATACGTTGGAAACAAGCAGGAGCCGGTTTTGATGACTGGGGTTTGGAGTTTGATAACCCCGATTTCACGCAATATGCCAATAGCTATGGAGCTACCGGTCACCGAGTTACATCCGCCGAAGACTTAGTCCCAACTTTTAATAGAGCCTTCGAAGCTGGTGGTGTTCACCTTGTTGAAGTCCCTGTCGATTATTCAGAAAATCAAAAAGTGCTTATCGACGAGCTTGCAGCGAAGGCATGTTTAATATGAGCAAACACCAGAACATGCTTGAGGTTGTCAATCCGTTCGACCAAAGGCCGATTGATGCTGTCAATCTTGTCGAGTGGGATAAGATTGACAAATGGCTAATGACAGCCCGTGACCTTCATAGAAATAAACAGAACTGGTTGCCCACGTACAAACGCATAGAAATCCTTAAAAAAGCTGCAAAAATCTTGGAAATGAAGGCCGAAAGACTTGCTTTTCAAATAGCGAATGAAGGAGGCAAACCCTTAATGGACGCCCGCGTAGAAGTTGCACGGGCTATCGATGGCGTCGAGCTTAGTATTAAAGAGCTATCTCACTTAACGGGCTCAGAAATACCCATGGATTTAACGAAGGCTGGCGCAGAACGCGTAGCTTTCACCAAACGTGAACCCATAGGTCCCGTGGTCGCAGTTTCTGCCTTCAACCACCCTCTTAATTTAATAATCCATCAGGTCATTCCAGCAGTAGCCGTAGGCTGTCCAGTATTGGTCAAACCTGCAGACGACACCCCGCTTTCCTGTAAATCCTTTGTAAATATTCTGTACGAAGCAGGACTGCCAGAAGAATGGTGCCGTTTCGCACCCTGCGATATTCCAACCGCTGAAAAAATGGTGACAGACAATCGTGTTGCTTTTTTCTCATTTATTGGATCATCTAAAGTTGGGTGGATGTTACGGTCTAAACTTGCGCCGGGAACAAGATGTGCGTTGGAACATGGCGGTGCGGCCCCGGTCATAATTGATGCAAGTGCAGATCGAACGGTTATGATACCGAGCCTTCTAAAGGGTGGTTTTTATCATTCCGGCCAAGTTTGCGTTTCTGTTCAACGGGTTTTTGCCCCAAAATCTCAAGCCGCTGAAATTGCCGGGGAATTGGCAGACGGTGCCTCAAAACTTATTGTCGGGGATGCGACTTTAAGAGAAACAGAATGTGGGCCGCTTATTCGCCCACGAGAGGTATCCCGAATTGCTGAGTGGGTTGATGAAGCGCATTCAAGCGGCGCAGAAATAATTTGCGGCGGAGAAAAATTGAGTAAAACAACATACGCGCCCACAGTTTTATTGAACCCATCTCACGACGCCCGGGTTTCTAATTCGGAAATTTTTGGGCCCGTGGTTTGTGTTTATAGTTACGAGAAAATGGCCCAAGCGTTTGAGCAAGCTAATGCACTCCCTTTTGCATTTCAGAGTTCCATTTTCACCAAAGATCTAGGGGTGGCAATGGAGGCCATCCAGCAACTGGATGCCTCAGCGGTGATGGTAAATGATCACACTGCTTTTCGTGTTGACTGGATGCCTTTCGCTGGGCGTCGTCAATCCGGCTACAATACAGGTGGTATTGGCTACACAATGCACGATATGACACAGGAAAAAATGGCGGTTATTAGGCTTTAGATTAAAGCACGAGTAAATTCCATTATTATACCCAAGGGTAGCTTTTTGCTTCACTAACGAATGCCTGAACGGCAGGTGATCGTTGGTGCCCTGCAACTGTAACCATTTCAACTTTTCGTATGAGTTCTGGTTCAATAAGGGGGCCGCATTGCAAGCCCGCAACAGAAATTGAAAATTCTGGCATTAAGCAAATACCCATGCCTTTCATTACCATATTCTGTATCCAATCCTCCCTCTCGCTACGGTAAGGTACAGAAACCGCAACATTTCTTTCATCTAACAAACTGAAAAACGAATTTCTGAATTCACAGTTGAGGCGGTCCAAATAACGTTCTCCAGTAAGTTCGCTAATTGGAATTCCCTTCATATTGCGAAAGCGATGATCCGGCGGAAAGATCGCCACCATTCGTTCGTCATAAAGCGTCATTGTATCGAAACGGTCATGAAGTTCCATCGGAAGACCAAGCAAAGCACAATCAAGATCTCCAGAGAGCAATCCGTCTGTCATATTATGAGGAGTGATGTCGTAAATCGTCAGGTCGATACCAGGATGAATCAGCTGAAATTTAGAAAGAAACGGCACAACGCGAGAGGGACCAATGGTGCACATTATCCCGACTTTCAGTGGTGCTTTTTCAAGATTGAGAAGTTTTTTCGCAGCAATCACAGCGTTTTGAGTGGTCGTGTCAACTTGGCGAAGATGCTCTCTCATCACTTGTCCAAGGTCGGTGAGATGCGTGCGGTTTCGCTCCCGTCTGAACAGAGCCCCCCCTAGCTCCTCCTCCAATTTTTTGATTGCGCGGGTGAGCGCTGGTTGCGAGACATTGCATTGCGCCGCTGCATTCGTAAAATTCAGAGTTTCAGCGGTTGCCAGAAAATAGCGAATTTGATGAAATTCCATAATCGCCTGCCTTCGTCATACCTAATGAACATTGAATTGATAAAATAACGGCATTTCTATTTATAGCAAGCTTCCGACATATTGCTTCTCATAAACATTGGCCATCACAATCCATTAGCAGATTGCATTCAATTTACAAAGGAAGCTTCGACATGCACGCACAAGCTCAAACAGTTAAAAATATTTCAGAAACTGGGACGTCCCTCAAGCAAGTGTCAGAGATTGGAATACGTTTCGCTATGGTTGTCGTCATAGCTTGGTATGGCTTTCTCAAGTTCACTGAATATGAAGCAAACGCAATTGCCGGATTTGCCATGAATTCGCCTTTCCTTGCTCCGTTCCATGAGCTTCTCGGCGTTAGGCTTTTCTCGGACACAATTGGTGTTATTGAAATAATCGCTGCCGCATTAATCGCAGCCCACACTCTATCACCCAAAGCTGGTGCAATAGGTGGTGCACTTGCGAGTGGGACATTTATCGTAACTTTAAGCTTTATGTTTACGACGCCGGGCATTTTTGAAGCCAGCGCAGGTGGTTTTCCCATTTTGTCTGTCGTACCGGGTGCTTTTCTACTTAAAGATCTAGTATTATTGGCAGTTTCTCTTTGGTTGTTGGCAATTAGTCTTCAAAAATTCGAAGACTAAATAGTATCCACCTCCGAGCGCTGTTTAGGAAAACATCCAACGATAGTGCTCTCTCCCCCGCTTAAATCAATCTAAACCCTGTCGTTTTGAAAGTGTTATTCCAAATGAAGAATAAATACGGGCTTTTCAAGCCCAACTTTATCGCAAGTGCCTACTTATTGTTGAGTTTGACATTTGTCTCCTTTGCCGGATCTGCCACCGCTGACGATCAAGGCGGATTTCAAATATCAGTTGGAGAGAATGGAAGCATCCATTTACCCAATGTTGATTTTCGCAGAGACTGGACGGCACTTGGCACTTGGGCCATAGCTGCAGAAGAAGGAACTCAAGGATCGGAAGGCTTCCACACTGTCTACACACAACCAGACTCTGTTACATTTTTTCGTAAAACAGGAAATTTTCCAGACGGTACTATCTTAATCAAGGAACTGTATGAAGCGATTACAGAGGAAATGACAACAGGAACTGTAAGCCGGATTAAAGAGACAACTGGGTGGTTCGTTATGGTCAAAGACTCAAAAGGTCGCTACCCCAACAACCCTTCTTGGGGAGATGGTTGGGCATGGGCTCAATTCGATGCAGACGACAGAAAAAACTCTATTTCGACTAGCTATAAAGACGATTGTCTAAGCTGTCACGAGCCTGCAAAAAATACTGATTGGGTATATTTGGAAGGTTACCCTGTTTTATCTGATCAATAAGGAGCAAAATTTAGTGCCTCTACGCTTTTTTGTTCGCATCAAAAAAAATCGAATTCCATAAACTTTACAGGGTAGTGCTGCGGCGAGTTTTTACCAAACTCGCCGCAGCACTACTTAATTCACTCTTTATCTGATTTATTAGACGAAATCCGAAAAATATTTTACTCTTATAATATGCCCCTATTTATCCTCATAATCTGTTTAGCTTTTATCATTGGATTTTCTGCTCATCGGGCAAGCTTGTGCTCAGTCAGCGCAGTAGAAGAGATAATTTCTACACGCCACGCTTATATGCTAGCCAGCTTTTTTAAAGCCTCCCTTTGGGTCACCGGCATCGCCTTGATATTTACTGAAGTGCTTTCAATAACTCCGGTTCAAATAGACGGGTGGGAATTTTCAACAAGCACGATTTTGTGGGGATCAATATTTGGAGTAGGAGCAGCGCTTAACGGCGGCTGTGCTGTCTCCACCCTAACTCGGCTTGGCAGCGGTAACCTTGGGAAAATATTAACACTGCTCGGCTTCTTTTCGGGGGCAATTATAATCGACCTCCTGAAAACAAAAGGGTGGGTATCGAGCCCAATTCCAACCCAAACAATTCTAGGGGAAGACTACAATTGGAAAATTTGGCTTGCTGGGGCCATTGCTCTGTGGATGTGCTGGGAAACCACACGACTAATTAGAATTAGATCAAGGAGCTCTTTCTTAAAGAGACTCCTTGCATCGCGATATAAATTGTCCAGCGCAGCCTTCATAATTGGGCTAAGCAATGGGGTTCTTTTTTTCTTTTATGGTATTTGGCTGCATACAAGGTTGCTTGCGGAAACGGCACGCCACTTTATTTTAGATGCCCCTGCACCTGATGTATTTTTATGGGTTTTATTTACATCTTTGCTGATAGGAATAACTGTATCAGCGTTGCATTCTCGGGGGTTCTCTTTGAAATGGCGCCCAGAAAGTAAGTGGTTTTTATATTTTGGCGGTGGCATGTTGATGGGAGCCAGCGGTTCTATGATACCTGGTGGCAATGATGTCATTTGGCTCAATGCTATACCCTCTTTGTCCTTGCACAGTATACCAGCGATCCTATCTATTCTGGCTGGCATAGCTGTGACGCTTTTTGGGCTTCGTTATTTTGGTCAAGACTTACAACATGTGGACTGTCACGGAGATCTATGTAAAGTCACAGACAATCCATGATGACAGCCCAAATGTTGTTTTTGTATCTAGAGTAGGTTTTTAACGTCTGAGGAGAATGTCGGATAGGCAAACATATCTTCTTTTAATTCAGATGCTGTAATGCCATGACGCATCGCAAGTGCAAATAGATGGATAAGCTCTTCCCCTTTATGTCCCACCAAATGAGCCCCTAGAATCTTGTCAGACTCTGTATCAATGATAACCTTAGCCCAGGCGACAGTTTCCGCGTAACTTTTGCTCGAAAACCATCCTGTCATGTCAGTGGCTGTGATTTTAACATCTAGATTTTTGTTTTTCGCTTCTTGTTCAGTAATACCCACGCTACTGAGAGCTGGGATCGTATAAACGCAAGTTGGGATAATTTCATAGTCAGGCTTTTGTTTCGCTCCGCCCACAATGTTGTTACCAACGATTTTTCCTTCGTATGTTGCGATCGGGGAAAGTTGCGGTGATGTGACAAGACAATCACCACATACCCAGATAGAAGGGTTGGTAGTCGAACGCAAAAATTCATCGGTCTGAATTGCGACCCTATCGTGAGCGACATTCGCAGCCTCAAGGTTTAATGTTTCTACATTAGCAATGCGACCAGCACCGTTAACTATTTTGTCAGCCGTTGACGTAATCTCCTGCCCATCATGTTCATAGGTCACACTCAGTTTATCGCCAGATTTTACAATCCCCTTAACTGTCACGCTGGTTTTTAACGTTATTCCAATGCGCTCGCTCTCCGTTTGAATAGCTGCGACGGCGCCGTTTTCAATTCGCGGTAAAAGTTGAGGCATGACTTCCAATATAGTCACTTTAGTACCAGCTCGCGCATATACATGACTAAATTCCATGGCGATCACGCCCCCCCCGATGAAGATGACTTCATCCGGTTGGTCTTCATCCGAAAGTACGTCGTCAGAAGTAATCATAAATTCTGCCCCTGGGATGGGGAGCGATCGTGTTTTGGAGCCTGTTGCAATAACAATATCGTCAGCTTCCAGTATTTCTCCATTCACCTCAACAGAGTTCGGGCCAACAAATTTAGCCGAACCACGGTAAATATCACCTCGTTTTTCAGCCACATTAGCCATTGCATCAGGTATGAAACTAATCATATTCTTTTCGCGTTGAATTAACTTGGTCCAATTAAGTTTTGCGGTCCCCACTTCAATTTCATGGACACCGGCCATTTCAATATCGTGAAGTGACTGAGCCGCTGCGACCAATACCTTTTTTGGGGTGCACCCTCGGTTAGGACATGTTCCCCCAAAATCAGCTTCTTCAATAAATGCGATTGATTTATTAGCCTCTTGGGCAATTGACGACACACCGAAACCGGCATTGCCACCACCCAAAATAATAATGTCATATTTCTTTGTCATTGTACTGGACTCGCTTTGAATTGGTTAGGGCAGGTAATCTACCGACAACATGAGTTTTCAATGGCTAAGCAGTAGGTTCCACATTTTTCAGCAACGGACTACAAACTAAACGGACGTATTTCGCTGCTGTGCAAACATGGGAACACCTCCCATCATAACCCGCTTTCATCGACATATATGAGAGAAAACAGCATAAGCTTCCAATACCTATTATCTATGGTTTCAATACTCTGTTTTGCAAAAACATGGCGAAAGATAAGGAAAGCTAATACGTGGATTATGCTTCTGACTGAAAATCGCTATTTTTGCGGATAATCAAAAAACCAAACGTTTAGCTAAACTCTTTGATTTAAGAAAGTGATTTCAAACAACAACAATCTGTATAGGATAGGGTTATACATCAAGAAACCCCGACCATCGCGGAGGCATGATTGTGACATATCCAACCCCCGACAATGAGATAGAACGCAATGAGGCTTTACGCTCATACAAAATCATGCACTCTCAGCCGGAAACTGCATTTGATGAAATAAGTAGTATTGCTGCCCAAATATGTGACTGCCCTGTCGCCTATGTCAGTTTCATTGAAGATGATCAATTTTGGTTCAAATCGAAATATGGCTTGCCTGAAGAATTTGAGGGCTGCCCTCGCGAGATTGCTTTTTGTTCTGTAACAGTTTGCGGATCCGATATTGTTCTAGTACCAAACTTGGCAAAAGATGAGTATTTTAAAGACTTCTCTTTTGTTCTCGAACCGCCCCATTTTGCCTTTTATTGTGCAATGCCGCTTGTCACACCGGATGGATTTGCAATCGGAACAATCTGTGTGATGGATATGAAACCCCGCGAGTTGAACTTTGAGCAACAAGAGTCCCTTCGCCGCTTAGCTCATCAAACAATGGCACAATTGGAATATCGCCGCAGAATAATTGAGCTTGATCAGGCTATGCACGAATTGGATAATGCCCATTCAGCTCTCGCAAAGGAAAAGGCCCGAGCTGACAATCTACTGACAACTATATTGCCGCAAACCATTGCACAAGAATTGCTAGACAATGATAAAGTTGCCCCGCGTTTTTTCAATGACGCGACTATTCTTTTCGCCGACATTGTGGGATTTACGATATTCGCTGAAAAAGCCGATCCTGCTATGCTCATTGCTATGCTCAATAGCTATTTTTCAGAATTCGATAGCGTGATGGAACAATTTGGTTTGGAGAAACTGAAGACTATTGGCGATGCCTATATGGCAGTTTCCGGGGTTCCAAAATCAAATCGGTTGCACTGTCAGAATGCTTGCCTTGCGGCGCTTTCGATGCAAATTGTAGCCGACAAGAAAAAAGCTGAACGTCAAAAACTACGATTACCTTTTTTTGAATTTCGTATCGGTATCAATAGTGGTCCTGTCATTGCCGGCCTCGTTGGACGAAAGCGTTTTACTTACGACATCTGGGGAGACGCTGTGAATGTTGCAGCTCGTTTGGAAGCCCATAGTGAGACTGGACGGATAAATGTATCAGATCGCGTTTATCACCAAATGGCGCCTTACTTCGAATTCGAAGGGCAAGGATCAATCGATGTAAAAAACAAGGCGCCCATGGCCATGTATTTTCTCAACCGTCTCAAAGAAATTTATTCAGAAGACATCACCGGCAGGACCGCTAATCAAAAGCTTTTATTGATGAATGATCCACTGAAAATTCAATCAAACAAATAAAACCAGTGAACTAGGTGCCATTGGACAAATCTGCGACCTTCAGACGGCGATGCTTCGCACCCACAATGACGAAGAACAAATACTCAATTCAATCGGCAAGTAACCGTATATGAATTCAAACGATTTCTGTGCAATCTGAGCTATGAAGATTGAACTGAACTTTTTGATCGCGCTTAAAGATTTGATTTTGAAGAAACCTGTCAGTGCTTTATAGCTCAGGCGATGTCTGAATTACACCCAATAGGCCCACCAAAATCACAAGAGTTTGATGATCTGTATTTTTCTGCCGATGACGGATTAGCAGAAAGCAAATTTGTGTTTTTGGACGGCAATAATTTACCTGAAAACTGGCTAAAAACAGAGCGCTTTGTGATTTGTGAAACCGGTTTTGGAACCGGATTGAATTTCTTATCCGCATGGAAATTATTCGAAGAAACAACGAAACAGCACCAGTCACTTGATTTTATATCTTTTGAAAAATATCCATTGGAAGCAGGAAAAATTGGTTTGTACCTGCAGCCATGGCTTGATTTGTTTGATGGTCGTTTGCAGCAATTATTAACCCATTACCCGCCGAACATTCCGGGCTTTCATCGTATTATATTAAATGAACGGGTGACGCTTACGCTCATTTTCGAAGATGTTAATGACGCCATTCCAAAACTGGTCGCGGATGTTGACGCGTGGTTTCTAGACGGGTTCAAACCTTCGTCAAACCCCGATATGTGGAGTGACACTGTATTCGAACATATGGCGCGGCTAAGCCACAAGGGAACGAGCCTTGCGACCTTCACCGCAGCTGGGAAAGTACGTAGGGGGCTCACGGCAGCTGGATTTTCAATTAAAAAAGTCCCCGGCTTCGGAAGAAAACGCGACATGACAATTGGCAATTTTGTAGGTGATGGCGCGTGAAGGTAGCGATTATCGGTGGCGGATTAGCAGGATGTGCTCTTGCCTGGACTTTACGTCAGATGGGGCAAGAGCCTGTCGTCTTTGAAGCAGGTTCAGAACTTGCGAGCGGTGCTTCAGGGAATGTTTCCGGGTTATATAATCCCCGTTTTTCTGCATTGCGTGGGCCAGATGCTGATTTTTACGCTGCGGCTTATTCTCTTGCGCTTCGTAGCTTTAAAATGTTCGATGATATTGACTGGTGCCCAACCGGCGTACTGCATCTAATGGATACTGATAAAAAAGAAACACGCTTCCAAAAGACCGTTGCAAATTGGAATTGGTCACCAGCCCATATGCGTCTTGTGTCATCGGATGAGGCGTCAAAAATTGCGGGAATTGACCTTCCATATAATGCCCTGCATTTGCCGGACGGGGGTAGTGTAGCCCCAAAAAAGCTCTGTGCAGCTTACATGCGTGATACTGAGTACCATCTCAATACCACTATTGAGAATCTCGAAGGCATTGACGCTGATGCAATCGTTTTGGCTTGCGGCTCAGCAGTTCTCAAATTCGTGCCCAGCCTGCCGATTATACCTGTACGCGGACAGGTCACTCAAGTGAAAAGCACTCAGCTGTCAGCAAATGTTAAATGTGGTATTTGTTATGAAGGATATTTCATGCCTGCCAAGAACGGTGTTCATACGCTAGGCGCGACATTTCAACCTGACTTGAACCATTCCAATATCATCAAAGATGACGATCAAGAGAATATCAAAAAATTAGGGGAAGCAATTCCCGGTCTGGCAACTGGGCTAGAAGTCGAAGAACAACGGGCCTCCATCAGAGCGACATCCAGAGATCGTTTTCCAATCATCGGCCTCGCACCGGACCAAGACAATGTCTTTATTTCTGCTGCCCACGGCTCCTATGGCATTCTTAGCTCTTTGATGGGAGCGCATTTACTTGCGGATATGATCATGGATCGCCCTCGTTGCCTGCCCGCAAATGTAATCGCAGCTCTATCCCCTCGAAGATTTAAAAAGCGGAACACTCAATAATTGTCCGCTATACACTAACTTTAGATACACAAATGCGGTCAAATCATGCCTCTTGCAATCGCGCAAAGTCATCGCCTAATATTCCTACTACGGGGGCTATAACTTCTCTTGGCTCAAGTCAAATTAAGCCCCTCCTAAATGACAACGGACATGCTCAGGATCAAGCTCTATGACTATCACACCAATTGAAGCAACCGGCGATGCCTATTGCATGGGCAGAATGATCGGAGAAGCTATTGCTGATACCGTCCAACGCGTATCACTTCATAATGAAGAGTTTACTGCGGCAGAGAAAATTTGGAGCGGTTCCGATTACCTCAGACAAATGCAGGAGACTGCTCGTCGGACGTTCCCCAAATTTGTTCGGGAACTGGAAGGCATGGCGGATGGCATGGGGCTATCATATGAAAAAGCTTTTTTGTGGAATTGTCGCGGCGATCTGCGCTGGCCAGATGATATTTCCCCAACCGTTGCCGCGGGATTGAGTGAAGGTTGCACCTCAGTGATTATACCGACAAGTACAAATAAAATTGGTGTAATCGCTCATAACGAAGATGGATCAGAAGATTTTGACGGCGTCTGTTTCTGGCTCTCCGCTAAACCTGACGATGGTCCGGCATTTGAGAGTTTTCTCTATCCCGGCATGATCCCTGGCCACACAATGGGCGCAAATGCGGCCGGCATTGTTCAGACAATCAACAATATCAGAGTCCATGATCTTAAGCCTGGCCTACCTCGCCATTTTATTTGCCGGGCCATTCTGGACTGCCACAACATGGACGAAGCACTTGCGCTTTTAAATCGTGATGATCGGGCCTCCGGGTTTCATCACAATCTCGGATCTGCCCGCGAGGGTCGATTTGCGTCAGTTGAAGCTCCTGCCAGCGCCTGCGCCATCACTGACATAGTGAACACACCATCAGTACACGCCAATCACCTGATTACCGAAGAGCTGAAAAACTATAAGCAGGAAATCACTAGATCTTCGTCAGTACGCCAGACCCGCGCGGAAACACTGCTAGCCGAGGGCGTACTTTCAGATCATGGTCCGACTGGCATGCTGTTTGACAAAAAATCGGGGCAGGAAATATTACGCGTTCCTACGGATGGGGGAGATGATTACGGCCAGACACTGGCAACCGGCGTTTTTGAAATGACAACAAGTGGAACGTCCATATCCATCTATAACCCTCATAAAGAACAAATTGAATATTCAACTCATCTTTCTATATAGATCTGTACTAAATCCAGCGGAGACCAGTTTGTCATTCCTGGTGCAGAACGGATGAACATCTTTTGCGATTGGCAACCAAGCTGCGTTCTTCACGGTGTGGACTGCGAGGATTACAGAGAACGGAATTCTTTGGAGGCTGAAAGCAATCCGCTGGGATTTTACATGGACATTTATAACGTGAATAAATCTGTAGCTTTGGGCAGAATTAAATTCCCAACGAGCGAATTGGGCTGATGATCGTATTTTGAAAAATCGACAAATCTCGTTGAGTAGCGGCACCTCTACTCGTATACTTAGTTACTTCCTATCGATCGCATCGCGAATTGCTACCGAAAGCTCCATTTGATTATAAGGTTTACTCAATAGTCGCCCGACTAATTCGATCATATATTTGTTGTCCCCCTTACTGATTTCAGCTTTCTTTTTCGTAAAACCGCTGGCCAATAATATCTTGAGATCTGGGAATTGTTTATGTGCGGTACTAGCTAGCTGATAGCCATCGATACCACCTGGCATAACAACGTCACTAAACAGTATATCAATACCATGCCCATTGTTCAAAATGTCCAATGCTTGCTGCCCATTATTTGCCTTTACAGTTTTATAACCAAGCTCTTCCAGATAAAAGACTGCAACTTCACATAAATCATCTTCATCATCGACGATCAATATTGTCTCTATGCCAGATGGCAGAATTTCGAGTTCTTCCTCAGCTGTATTTTTTTGTTCAGAAGTTTGTTTGGCGCGTGGAAAATACAGCCGAAATGTAGTCCCTTCTCCAGCTTCAGTGTAAATTTTGAGATGACCACCCGATCGCTGAATGAATCCATAGACCATACTGAGACCAAGCCCAGTACCCTTGCCTGGTTTTTTGGTTGTAAAAAATGGTTCCATTACCCGCTCTTTTATTTCAGGCGTCATACCCTCGCCTGTGTCGCTTACCGATACCATTACAAAATCACCGGCTTTACCCTGTGGATTGCGCAATAAATAATCCTCATCAAGGACTTTATTATTCGTTTCAACGGTCAACGTCCCTCCCTCAAGCATCGCGTCACGCGCGTTCAGGGTAAGATTGACAATCGCGTCTTGAAAATCGCCTGGGTCCACGTCAACTAACCAGACATTCTCATCGAGGAGAAATTTTACTTCGATTAAAACGGTCAGCGATTTTATCAGAAAATCTTCCATATCATGAATATGAGAGCTCACCGATATTCGCTTTGTTCCTTCCATTTCTTTACGAGAAAAATTAAGAAGTTTGCGAGTCAAATCCACTCCCCGAGCCGCCCCTTTAAGACCTGCTTGTATCCGAGATTGTGCCTTTTCATCGCTCTCCAGCATATAAGACAGGATTTCTAAATTGCCTTGAACGATACCAAGAATATTATTAAAATCATGGGCTACTCCGCCCGTCAACTGACCAACAGCATCCATTTTCTGAGCATGCCTCAAATTTTTTTCTGCCTGTCTTAGGTCAGAAATATCATCTTTTAAAACCAAAAAATGAGTAATTTCCTGCTTCTGTCTGAAAATCGGTGAGACTGATACAGCCTCCCAAAATTGCGAGCCATCGATCCGGCGGCTACGTATCTCTCCACGCCATTTTTTGCCTGACAAAATTAAACGCCAAATTTCCCGACAGTCTTCTGGTGCTTTGTCACCGAATATATATGCGTCAGCCGGTTCACCGAGCACATTTTTAGAAATGAAACCTGTGGAATTTTCAAATTTGGGATTCACATATTCAATACAGTTTTCAGAATCCAAGATCAGCATTGCTGCGGAGCTTTGTTCTACTGCCTGCGACAAATTTCTTAGTCTATTTTCTGTTTGTTCACGCACAGCAGCATCTGCAATCAATTGTTCCTTCATTTTGTTCATTGCTAGAACAATTTGATCCAGTTCATCACCCCGCGTCCTCTTGTTTCTATTGAGACTGAGAAATTTGTTTTTCTGTCCAATATCCAACGATGAGGCAAAGTTTGAAATAGAGCTCAGATGGCGTGTAACCAAATAATAGATTATGAAGAGAATAAAGAGAGAAACAAAAAATGTTTTCAAAGTCTGAGATATTAAAATTTGCCAGAATTGTTCGCCAACTCTCTGAACAACGCCCTCCAGATTGGATTCTATCACAAGGTGACCAACAAGAACGGCCCTATTCTTCCTTTCATGCAGCACATCGGTGTTGAATATTCGCAAATTCTCACCGTGCCGCCGTTCACCTCGGTAAAACTGACCACCGGTTACAATTTCAACACCAGCATAATGAACATCTTCAAACTTCATTATGCCGGAAAGGATGCTCTCAATTTGTTTCGTATCGAAAAACCAAATTGCATTGGCGAGGCTGTCACGATAGCTAAGTTCAATTTGTGTCATTCGGCGGTCAACTATACCAGCCTGTTCCAGATAATAGCTATACAGTTGAAATCCCGTTACCACCAAGGTGACAAAGGAACTGAATAACAAAATGAAAAACAATATCTTGCGGGCAATTGATTTTTGATCGCCCGCTTGCGATTTTCTAAAAATAAATGCAAATAACGGATTTTTCATCAGCAACAACCAAAAATTAACAAGGCGAATTTTATTTTTATATTAAAAAAAATTCATAAAACCAATTATACTTTGCAATCGATCTTTACGTACAACTCATTACTCTAATTATATTAATTACTATTCACTGCAGCGATATATTTATTCCTGATCTTCCCAATTATCCCACGTTCTTTAAAATCCAGGAAAATTGTTCTGAGCTTGTCTATGGAAAGTTTATCTGCGCTCTTATTCGAAACTTGGATCCAAGGTGTCCGTTCGGCTACGACCAAGGGGGCTCCAAAGATATATTCGCCCTCAGTGATTTTATTTGCCGCACTGAGTATAGGATCAAACGGCCCAATGATCGCATCAACCCGTCCAAATTTAAGCATTTTTATTCCTTGTAGGAAGTCTGTTGTTACTTCTTTGATAATCTCCGGATCATTGTCAATTGCGTCACTGAATTTGGCGCCTCTCAAATACGCGATTGTTTTGCCTTTCAGACTACTAATTGCATCAAATTCAGTACCTTTAAGGCCAATAACAACAGTTTTCAAAGTTGCCAGCGGGGCCAGATAAACAACGTATTCTTCAAGTTCTTTATATTTGAACAGGATACTCATATCCGTTTGGCCAGACTTGAGTTCGTTAATTATTCTTTTATACGGATATATGTAGTTATTTGCTTTATAGCCTGCTTCTCTTGCAATTAGGTTCGCAACTTCGAAATAAAATCCGGACATTATATTTGTATTTTTGTTTTGTATTCCGTATGGAGGAATCCCAATGGTTCGAATTTCAATATTATCGCTGGCTTGCCCCTGAGCAGAGCCCAAGAGCGCAAACCAAATTATCGCAGCTCTAATTCCAGTGTAAATTAGTCTCATAATAACCTTATACTTTACACTAGCAGACAATTTGTCAAACAAACTGCTTGTTAAAATTAATTCAATGATTTTGACGCAATTTTTTAATTCACAATTTTACATATACCGCCACCCTTCTGACGTATCCTTTTCAATATTGAGAACAACAAACAAAAAAGGTAAGTAGGAATGACCCATCGCCCCCCTTTGCAGAGAAAGTCAATGCCGATTATCTTTCTTTAATGCTGTTAGTCCCTTGATATCCAAAATGGAACTCTTGTGTGAATAACTCGGTCAGCATCACTAAACTGGATATCGATAATGCGTTGGATTATTTTAGTAGCGAAGGAAATACATAAACTCCCGACACATGGGTTATTAACTGAATTCAGATATCTACAACTCTGAAAGGTTAATCTGGAATATTGACTTTTCACCCACCCCAAACAAATACCAATTAGCAGTATTTCTTAGCTTAACGAAATCAAAGGAGCGTTGAAAATGGCGACGGCCGCGTGTTTGGCAAAAATTGCTCTTTTGGTAGCACTGCTTTTTCCGGCAAACCTTGTAGCGGAAGTTCGGGAGCCGGTTTCCCTACAACTTATCCAGCTATCTTCTGAACATCGTTTAGCGGTCGCCAAGTTAGTCAAAAAATTTAACGATCAGCAAGATGAAATTACGTTGAGTTATCGAGTAAATCTCAACGAGCAATTTCACAGTGAACGAACGGCTTGTTTGAGACAAGATGAATGCCCGATTGATATATTCTTGGGATTTTCTGGCTATGGGTTTGAACAAAGAATTAATAGGGGAATGGTTGAACCGATTGGAGATTTGTGGAGACAAGAAAATTTTGATGAATTTTTCCAAAATCTGAAGCAATCTGTCTCGGTTGAAGGACAGCAATATGCCATGCCGCTATCATATTACCCGTGGGGGTTTTTCTACAATAAATCTTTATTTAGACGCCATCAGCTTACCCCTCCAAAATCCTGGGATGAGTTTCTGAAAATCTGTAAGATCCTGAAGGCTGAAGGCATTCCTCCCATCATTATCGGAACGAAAACACCGTTTCCTGCTGCAAGCTGGTTTTCTTATATTAACCTAAGATTACATGGTCTGGACTTTCACAAAAAACTAACCGCGGGCAAGATTTCCTATCGAGATAAAAGAGTTCGGGAAACTTTCCTGTTTTGGCGAGACTTGATTGAGAATCAGTATTTCATGCCTAACAGTAGCAAGGAAACATATTTGAGTGTTCTACCTTTACTGTATCGCAATATCGGCGGCATGTATTTAATCGGAAACATGATCCTGTCCAAAATTCCCCACAGTGTTCGATCTAAGATCGGATTTTTCAGATTTCCACAAATAAAACCGTCCATACCCATGTTCGAAGAAGCGCCGCTTGATGTTCTCTTCATTCCGAAACAATCAAAACACAAAAAAGCAGCAAAAAAAGTATTGGCATTCTTAGCCAAACCTGAACATCAGTTTCGCCTTAATAAGGCAGCAGGATATCTCTCTCCCAATCAGAAATCCCGTCAAAATAAGGATCGCCTTCTACGCATTACATCTAATCACTTAAAATCGAGCAGTGGTTTTTCTTATTTCTTCAACCGCAATAGTCCTCCCGAAATGGGACGCCTCGGTACAAAACTATTGGGTCGCTTCGTCACCGATGCAACAGATATCGATTATTACATTGAAGAAATGGAAAAACTCCGGCTAAGCGTCGAAAAGAAAAACTGAGATGCTCTTACTGCTAAAAAATTCCAGTTCGTCGAAAATTTGTTAGCAGAAGAGAGTTGAACTCCTGACACGTGGATTACCAGTTTAACTGAGAATGGTATTTTTTTTGAAGATCGCATCTTGTTTTCAAATAAGCTGAAGTTAATAACATGCCGTAAAACCACCCAGAGGCGCTAAACTAAATAATCTCAATCTCAACGAAAGCACATTCGAAATCGTTGCCATTAATCACATCGTGCTCAACACCAGCTGGCCGGAAGTAAGGGACACCGTTCTGCATTGGAGCAATGGTTTTTTCGCCCCCACCTGTGTCAATTTCCAAGACGCCATCAAACAGCGGAACGACCACATAATCATAGTCATGGCGATGCCAACCCGTATTATCGCCACGTTTCCCAAATCGCCATTCAGTGACGCGGGTACGAGCGTTACTGATAAATTCGGTCGGCATTGCAGTTCCATTGTCCATATCGCTGCACATGATTCCTCCCCTATGAGTGATCTCGCCCAATTCAAAAGTCAAACGTCACGATAACTAGCGTTCAGTTATGGAGCAAGGAGAGTTTTTACGAATAAAAGCACTGTTCCGAAGCTAGCAAGGCCGCAAACGAAAAGGACAATTGTTTGTCATTCTCAGATATCGGCGTTTGCAGTCGGCCTATACGACAAACGTCGGCGCGACATTGCTTCAAGAGATACCTAAGCCTTGTTCGACGACCAGCCCTTCAACACCACAAGCAACTTTACGCTGCATAAAAATCGCCTATTCCCACCACATTTAGAAGAGCTCGCATTCACTTTACAACACCAGCTTAAGTTATCGTTCGACAGTCAAATAAACTTGGTGCATATAGCTATATCCAATAAAACTACTGGGGAAGTAAAAAATGGAACGCGTTTGGCAGCAGCATTACGGCAAAAAAATACCAGCTGAAATTGACTTAAAGCCTGACATGACTCTTTTGAGCATGTTCAATGAAGCTTGCCGAAAATTCCCAGACCGTGATGCATTTTCAAGTTTTGGGCAAACGCGAACTTACGCCGAAATACAGACGCTAGCGCGAAATTTTTCAGCGTATCTGCAAACAGAGCTCGGCATCAAAAAAGGGGACCGTGTTGCATTAATGACGCCTAACTGTATGGCTTTTCCAGTCGCAATGTTTGGCATCATAGGTGCTGGTGCGGTGCAGGTTAATGTTAATCCGCTCTATACTGGCCGTGAACTTCGCCACCAACTTCAAGACGCAGATACCGACACAATTGTTATTTTTACCGGTTCCACCCCAGTTCTAGCCGAAGCATTGGAAGGTACATCCATTAAGAATATCATCACATTAACGTTGGATGATTTTCATGGAGGCGGCATTCCCAGCCCCGCAGCCGTAGAGGGTTTGGCCATATCAACTACGCTACCCGAAGCCGTTGCGAAAGGTGCCGATCTCAAGTTCACTGACCCAGAGCTATCTGGTAGCGACTTGTTGTTTCTACAATACACAGGCGGCACTACCGGGTTATCAAAAGGGGCCGCACTAAGTCACAGCAATCTAATTGCAAATATTCTTCAGATAAAAGCGTTCCTTGGTGACAATATTTCGGAAGAAAACGAAATCGTCATTACAGCTATTCCTCTTTATCATATATTTGCATTGATGGTGAATTGCCTAACTTATGTCAGTGTCGGTGCGACCAATGTTCTCATTACCAATCCTCGTGACATTGATGCCTTTATTGACGAAATGGGTAAGTGGAAATTCACCGTCTTCACTGGAGTAAATACGCTGTATAATGGGCTGTCCATGATGCCAGCTTTTAAGGCGTTGGATTTCTCAGCCCTTAAATACTGCCTTGGGGGCGGGACTGCCTGTCAGGAAGCTGTGTCCAATCGTTGGCAGGAGATAACGGGCATGCATATCACTGAAGGTTTCGGAATGAGCGAAACCTCTCCTGTGGTTACTGTTAATCCTCTGCCTGCAACTTCCTTTTCTGGAACAATCGGTATCCCTTTGTCTTCTACTGATGTGTCGGTAAGAGATGATGACGGCAATGAGGTCCCAACCGGTGAGATTGGCGAATTTTGCATTAAAGGACCACAAGTTATGTCTGGTTATTGGCGTCAGGACGAGGCGAATAAAGAAGCGTTTTGGCCGGATGGCTATTTCCGCTCTGGAGATGTCGCGGTGGTATCCAACGATGGGTATGTGAAGATCGTCGATCGTATCAAAGACATGGTGATTGTGTCAGGCTTTAATGTCTATCCTAACGAAATTGAAGCAGTTGTCGCGATGATGGATGAAGTCGCAGAATGTGCTTGTATTGGCATACCTGACAAAACCACCGGTGAAGCACTAAAGTTGTTTGTGGTTAAAAAGGATCCAACGCTAACATCTGAGATGATAGTCACATACACACGCAAAAACCTAACTGCCTATAAGGTTCCTAAGCAGATCATATTTATTGAAGAAGTTCCTAAAAGCCCAGTTGGGAAAATACTGCGTAGAGAACTGAGATAGTCATTAGGGAGCTAAGATGAAGCTGCAAGTGTCAGATGGCAAATGGTCTGCTTGCAGCACAAATCTAACGGGGCCTCTTTGGGAACGCCTGTCAGTTCCCATCTGAGACTTTTATCACAGTAATGACCTTTAGATACAGAAATTTCTCAGCTGAAATGACTTGCGTTGGCACGAGCCTTGTTTCTTCAATAATTTCCGTAGAAGTTTCAAGGCAGCTTTAGTGCTTCCGTTGGATTGCACGAGAAAGTTTAGGACACTGCCTTTGTTATCGGTCGCCCGACAAAGAAAAAGGCATTTTCCTCGCATAATGCCGAGAATAGCAAATCTCTTGCAATGCAGAAAATTAAACTGTCCAGCTTGCACGGCTTTCACGTAACAATTTAATAAAGGACTGCTGCACATAGCCCAATGCGTGTTTTCTTTTATAAACGACTTCAATATCAACAGAGATATTTTGGTTTATTGAGTTGTTCAACAAGGGTATAAATTCTCCTGTATCTAAT
>Ga0105358_10000499_pt1 | contig 19648 bp, 19 predicted proteins | sample GOMGulsemesocosm_5_FD_83509 | JGI IMG/M metagenome (GOLD analysis project Ga0105358, IMG submission 83509) | Methane-oxidizing microbial communities from mesocosms in the Gulf of Mexico - GOM15C Gulf of Mexico | ecosystem: Environmental > Aquatic > Marine > Cold seeps | place: Gulf of Mexico... | reverse complement strand
TACCTTTCGGCACACTGTTCTTGGTTCATGTTCTTAAAACCATTCTTTATTTTACCACTTTCATTATCATTTTATTACCACTTGTAGGTGACAATAAAGAAAAGTGGCGGACGCGGCAGGAGTCGAACCTGCGACCGCCTGGTTCGTAGCCAGGTACTCTATCCAGCTGAGCTACGCGTCCGCAATTAAGATGTTTTTAATATCGTTTCTTACCCGATACACAAACCTTGTTAGCAGCCTCCATAAATAGATATTCTATCTAGTTGACTCAACGTTCGCAATAAACTTTGTTTTATATCTAAGTTTAAAGAGATACTGCCTTTGTATTTACAAAGTAAAACCACCATGTAAATCAATGGCGGAGAGGGAGGGATTCGAACCCTCGATCCGGCTATAAACCAGATACTCCCTTAGCAGGGGAGCGCCTTCGGCCACTCGGCCACCTCTCCAGTGGTGCGCATATTAATAGATCTCAAAAATAAGTCAAACCTTTTTGTTCATTTATTTTTGTTTTTTTACTGTTTGCGGATAATTCAAACAATAATGATAATTTTCGAGCATTAAAAACAGATAGTAAAAAAAAACACCAACAAATGCGGTGTTTTTAAGAACGTCATAAAAATAAAATAATTTTAAACGTTACCTTTAGACTCAGTATCCTCTTTCTCAGCTTGTATGCGCAGATAAATTTCTTCACGGTGCACTGAGATTTCTTTTGGTGCATTAACACCTATTCTGACTTGGTTACCTTTTACACCCAAGACTGTTACGGTAACTTCATCACCAATCATTAATGTCTCACCAACACGTCGTGTTAATATTAACATTTACTTCTTCCTTTTCTAAAATTGAGAACCACTAAAAACATATACATAAGCTAGTAATATATAAAGTTAGTTTGTTTTTTCATAAGACCTTATATAAGTAATAGTAAATATTATGAAAAAAACCACCTTTTAATCAGTTTAAAGCTCCAATACTTCTCACTTAACTAAAGTATCGAGTATTCTAGCAATATTCTCTTTATTTTGAATAGGATTTACAGCTTTATCTTTATGTTATTTTATTGTTTTTTCATAAAATAAGCCTAAAGGAATCTACCTGTTGATTATTCAAGCTGTTTTTAAAACACGAAGGTTAGTAAACGTTATTTACCCAACTTTTCAACTAACCATGGTTTTACTGACGCTAAGGCAGTTGTTATATTTTCTGGTTGAGTGCCCCCTGCTTGTGCCATATCAGGTCTACCTCCACCTTTACCGCCCACTTGCTGTGCAACCATCTTAACTAGCTCGCCCGCTTTCACCTGTCCTGTTAGGTCTTTGGTTACACCGGCAATTAAACCGACCTTGCCATCATTTGCGGTAGCCAACATAATTATACCTGATTGCATTTTATTTTTAAGTTCATCAACCATTCCGCGCAATGATTTACTTTCAATACCGTTTAAATCTGCAATTAATACTTTTATACCATTGATTTCAATGGATGAACTTAATAAATCTGAGCCAGCTTGTGCTGCTAGCGCTTGTTTAAGTATGCTAATTTCTTTTTCTAACTGCTTAGAACGTGTAATGAGTTGTTCTACTTTAGCGCCAACACTAGCAACATCAGTTTTAACTAAACTGGCCACTTTAACTAACGTTAGGCTCTGTTCACTAATGTAGGCTAATGCGCCAGTTGCTGTTACGGCTTCAATGCGACGAACACCTGCTGCTATACCAGACTCAGACACTATTTTTAATAAGCCAATATCACCCGTACGATCAACATGGACGCCGCCACAAAGCTCGGTAGAGAAGTCACCCAAGGTAACTACACGAACTTCATCATCATATTTTTCACCAAAAAGTGCCATTGCACCTTTTTCTTTGGCATCTTCTATGTACATTAATTCGGTTTCACGGACATGATTATGTCGAATTTCTTCATTAACTATCTGTTCTACGGCTTGTAATTCTTGCGCAGTCAATCCCTCAAAGTGAGAGAAGTCAAAACGAAGTTTATCACTATCACATAAAGAACCTTTTTGCGTAACATGCTCTCCTAACACCTTACGTAATGCCGCGTGTAAAAGATGTGTTGCGGTATGGTTTTTAACGATAGCTGCGCGTCGATTTAAATCTATTTCTGCTTTAACACGTCGGTTCAAGCCGATATTAGTTCGTGCAACCCCGCAATGAGCGAAAGCATTACCTAACTTAATGGTGTCTTGAACTTCGAAAATACCATTATCTATGTGTAATAACCCAGTATCACCAACTTGGCCACCTGACTCAGCATAAAAGGGTGTATGGTCTAAAATAACTAAACCTTGATCACCCGCATTTAACTGGCTAACCGCTTCTTGTTCTTGACAATTAAATAGCTCCACAATGGTTGCTGAATAAGAATGGCTAGTGTAGCCTTTAAAATCAGTTTTGTGATCTGACTTCAATTGCTGATTATAGTCAGTGTCAAACTGACTTGCTTGCTGAGCACGTTTGCGTTGTAATGCCATCGCAATATCAAAACCTTTGTGATCAATGTTTAATTGGCGTTCACGAGCAATATCTGCTGTTAAATCTTTTGGAAAACCATAAGTATCATACAATTTGAAAACATCATCGCCACTGATGGTATCGCCAGCTAAATTAGCTAAAATATCTTCTAGTAAAAGCATACCGCGATCGAGGGTGCGACCAAATTGTTCTTCTTCTATTTTTAAAAGCTTTTCGATAGTAGCTTGTTGTTGCAACAGCTCAGGGTAAGCTTCACCCATTTGTTCAACTAATGACTTCACTAATTTATGGAAGAAGAGCCCTTTTGCTTCAAGTTTATGACCATGACGTATTGCACGTCGAATAATACGTCGTAATACATAACCACGACCTTCATTTGATGGTACAACTCCATCAACAATTAAAAAGCTACACGAACGTATATGATCACTAATAACACGTAACGATTTATTGTCTAAATCATTACATGCTAATAGGTGTGCGGTGTCTTTGATTAGCGCTTGAAAAAGATCTATTTCATAGTTGCTATGTACGCCCTGCATAATAGCAGATATACGCTCTAACCCCATGCCTGTATCAATGGACGGGTTAGGTAATGGCTCCATTGTTCCGTCACTATGACGATTATACTGCATGAAGACAATATTCCAAATTTCAATGAAACGATCGCCATCCTCATCAGGTGAACCAGGGGGTCCGCCAAAAATGTCTTCACCGTGATCATAGAAAATTTCAGAACACGGCCCACAAGGTCCAGTATCGCCCATTGACCAAAAGTTATCCTGCGCACCAATACGTATTACTCGCTCGGCTGGAATACCTATTTTTTTTGTCCAAATTTGTTCAGCTTCATCATCTTCATCAAAAACAGTGATTGTTAATTTTTCTTCTGGTATTGCTAACACTTTCGTTAAAAAATCCCAAGCAAAACTAATGGCTTCCTCTTTAAAGTAATCACCAAAGCTGAAGTTACCCATCATTTCAAAAAAGGTATGATGACGCGCGGTATAGCCAACATTTTCTAAATCGTTATGTTTACCACCAGCACGAACACAACGTTGTGCTGATGTAGCACGTGTATAACTACGCTTTTCAGCCCCTAAAAAAACATCTTTGAAAGGCACCATACCGGCATTGGTAAAAAGTAAAGTAGCGTCATTGCCGGGAACTAATGAGCTACTTTTTACAACTTGATGTTGCTTAGTGGCAAAAAAATCTAAAAATGCCTGACGTACTTCAGCGGTGCTTTTAATCATGGGAACCTTAATTAATCTGTTTGTTCAACTGTTAGTTACTAGTGAAAATGCTTTCTATCGCAAAAAATTCATCCGGTGAAAATTCACGACATTATAAAAATTATATTTTTTGGCCTGCTCTTTTTGAGCCTATTTAGGAGCTTTCATCTCCCTCTTACCTAACGCTTATTATACGCAAGCTCTGCTTGAAGATACTAATAAATTTCACAAAAATCGTACAATTTAACCGGTTAATAGTGGTGTTATTAAACTAACCAATGCCTCAATATGATCATCACGGTCATTTAATGCCGCAATGTAATGATAGTGCTCTCCACCTGCTTGTATAAACACCTTACGGTTTTCATGTTCTAATTCTTCAAGGGTTTCTAAACAGTCAGCACTAAAAGCAGGGCTAATAATAGCAAGGTGTTTAATACCTTCTCTTGCTAAAGTTGCAAGCGTTTCATCGGTATAAGGCTGTAACCATTTTGCTTTACCAAAGCGTGATTGGAAAGTCATCACGAAGTGTTCATCTGTTAAGCCTATCGGTCTGGCTAATAATTCTTTTTTAAGTAAATCTGTGGTGATTTGGCAAAATTCAAAATAGGGATCACCCCATTGATAGAATAACTCCGGCATTCCATGATAAGAAAGTACTAACTTATCGGGTATTCCCTGTTCATCTATATGCTCACTTACGGAATTTGCTAAGGCTTCTATATATAAAGCATTGTTATGATAGCTGTTGATGAAATGAAGGCTTGGGATATAACGCCATTGCTGTAACTCTTTACTCACTGCATCAAAGGTAGACGCGGTCGTTGGACCAGCATATTGTGGGTATAGAGGTAGCACGACAAGTTTGTCGACACCCTGTTGTTGAAATTTTTGTAATACCTGACTAATTGAAGGTTCACCATAGCGCATAGCTATATCAACAATGACCTCTTCACCAAATTGATGTTTTATTTGTGTTGCAATTTTTTGTTGCTGACCCTGACTAATAAGCAGTAATGGTGCGCCCTGCTCGGTCCAAATACTTTGATACAATTTGGCCGATTTTTTTGGCCGAAAACGAAGAACGATACCATGCAATATCAGCATCCAAAGCACACGGGGAATTTCGACTACCCGTGGATCAGATAAAAACTCCCGCAAATAGTTGCGCACAGCAGTTGAGTTAGGCGCAGCAGGTGAACCTAAATTTGTTAATAACACCCCAATTTTAGGCGAAGATTTATTATTTTCACTGTTACTGTGTTGATTAGAGCGTTTATTTTTCGCGCTAAAACGTGATTTCATTAATTCCTATACCTTTGTAAGTGATTTACCTTTGTGAGTGTGACCGTTCGAAACTAATACCACTAATAACACTAATAACGTTACGCTAAAATAATTATTCGACTACACTGTCATTTATTAATGCTTCCATTTAACAGGGCCATCACTCAACAAGGCTATCAACAATTAAGCTAATAGTATCAGTATTGTCCACAGAGATATTTTGAATTTCAGCTTGAAAATCACCTGACTTTATCCCTACGCCTCCTAACTTAGACACGATGGCATAAATATTTACTTTACTCACGCTGCTTAAATTATTTGCTGGTGACATGGCGTTTTTATTACTTAAGGTAATAACTTTAGGTAAGTCACTCGCCATTAATTTTAATGCTGCTAATGGCATACGTTGACCATTGGTTGGAATAGCATAAACAAAAACAACTCTATCTTCGCCTTGCGTTAGCTGCTGCATAACATCTTCGGCTAAGCTAACACTAATTGTTAATAATGGCGCTGCTCCTTTAGGCTTGCTAGTTTTAGACTGTGTAGCTTTAGGCTTAGACGCTGTAGACTGAGCTAGTTCATTACTATTTATGTTAGGAATACCTAAGCGACTTTTTGCTTCGTTAACAGCCTCTAGTAAAGCATCTGAATTTACCCCTTGTCTCTTAGCATCAATCACTCGTTGCCAATATCCAATGGCTTTTTCGTATTCTTGATTAATGAAGTTATGCATTCCCAACAAAATATTAGTCGATGGATCATTAATATCTAATGCTAATGCTCTATCAATTAATTTTTGCACTTGTTCATCAATTTGTTGATTCTTTTTATAATAATGAGCTTGTGCGATTGCTCCTAATAAATCAGCTTTTTCGCCTTCAATGCGAATGACTTGTTCATATGCCGTTATTGACATGTCAAACTGCCCCGCACTAACGAGCGTTTGCCCTAAGTTATACCAAGCTTCACCATCATCTTCATTTTTTTCTAAGTGTTGCTGTAATTTTTTAATGTAAGCCAACACTTGTTCTTGTTGCGCCTGTGCTCGTTGATCGTCTGACATTTGCGTTTGTTGGTTTGGCTGTTGCGCACTTGGCGTAGCAATTAAAGCCGTTAACGTCCCTTGTTTTAAATATAATACGATAGAAAAAATAATAATAAATAAAGATAAGAACAAGGGCCACAACACACTTAAGCGTTTACTAGTCACTATAACACTTGACTCTTTTTCAGCCGCCTCAATATCATGCAACAAACTATTATCAAGTTCAGCCAATAAATATTGATAATTTTCTTCGTCGATTCCACCGTCACTAAAATCTTTTTCTATTTCAGCTTTGTGCTCTTTATAGAGTTCAACGTTGGTTTCATCACGTAAATTGCTTTTAGGGTTTTCTTGAGCAGGGCTATTACCTAAGCCATTGCCTGAACTATTACCTAAGCTATTACCTAAGCTATTGTTCGCTCCTTTACTGGTCTTTTTAAGGAAGGGTAACCAAACAACAGCTAAAAGTAAGGCGATAAAAACAAGGATGATTAATGCTATTTCCATAATGGTTGTCTACTCTTTCTCTTTTTTGACGGTGTTTAACTGTTGGCTAGCGTGTGCTTTTTTGGTAGTTTCTTTATTGGTATTGAGTAACTGCTGTAATTTATCTTGCTGCTGTGAACTAAGTACTAAGTCTTCTTTGGTTGCAGGTTTTTTTCGTAGAATAATAATCACCACAATTACGCCAATTAAAATCAATAAAGCTGGACCAAACCAAAGTATATAAGTGATACTTGATAAACGAGGACGATATAGGACAAATTCGCCATAGCGAGAAACCATAAAGTTAATTATTTCACTATCAGCTTTACCGTGCTGTAATAAATCATACAATTCACGACGTAAATCAGCCGCAATGGGGGAATTAGAATCGGCTAGATTTTGATTTTGACACTTAGGGCAACGCAATTCTTTACTTAACACTTGAAAGCGTACTTTTGTAACTTCATCTCTAAATTCAAACGTTTCAACTGGGCTTGCATTCGACTCACTTGACACTATCAATGCAGTTACAGTCAGCATAACAAGAAATAAAATTTTATTTAACATCACTATTTACCTTGCTGTTTTTCAGAAATCAGCTGTTTAATAAGCGGTTCAAATTCTTTACGCCAAACTCGGGTATCAATAGCCCCGGCAAAGCGTTTACGAATAATACCATGATGATCTATGACAAATGTTTCAGGAGCGCCAAACACGCCCAAATCTAAACCAAGCGTGCCATGTTCATCAAAAATTGAAAATTGATAGGGATCTTCATAATGAGTTAACCATTGCTGCGCGGATAAACGCTCATCTTTATAGTTAAGACCGTACAATTTAACATAGGGTTTTAATTCTGAGTTATTAGCAAGTTCTAACAAATAGGGATGTTCGTACTTACAGGTTGGGCACCAAGTTGCCCACACATTTAACAAAACAATATCACCCACTAAATCAGCTTTGGAAACGGTTTTATTAGCATTCTTTAACGTTACTAACGAAAAATCAGGTAGGGTTTTTCCCACAAGTGCTGAGGGCATATCCTGTGGGTTTAACGATAAACCTCTATAAAGTACAGCACCTAAAGCTATCACTAAAATAAGCGGTAAAAAACGAATGACTTTATTCACTATGACAACTCCGAAGCAGGTGTAGCACTACTGCTTTTGTTATTACTGCTTTGCTGAATATTGTTTTTCCCAGCAACACGGTAACGTTTACCCATTATGGCTAAAAGACCACCAAAAGCCATAAAAAGAGCGCCAAGCCAAACCCAACGAACAAAAGGTTTATAATGAACGCGAATTGCCCACGCACCGCCGTCAAGCGGATCACCAAGAGCTACATATATATCTCTAAATAAACCACCATCAATACCGGCTTCTGTCATTCCCATTGATTGAACTCGATAAGAACGACGTTCTGGTTTTAATAAAGTAACAAAGTCATTCTCACCATCAGCGTTAACTTCATAAACATTAATTTGGCCTTGTTCGGCACTATAATTAGGGCCTTCTACTGGTATAACCCCTTTAAATTCTATTTGATAACCTGATATTTCTACGCTCTCATTTAGTTTTAATTTTACATTCGTTTCACTTTCATAACTAGAAACTAGCGTTACACCAACAATAGTGACAGCTATACCCGCATGCGCTACGGTCATACCCCATTGCCCTAAACCTAGTGATGATCTAATGCTATATTGATTTATTAAATCTTTAATAACCACCAAGAAAACCCATGATGCTAATGTTATTCCCATCGCAACAAGCGCATTAAATTCTCCACCATATAGCATGGGAAAAGATAAACCAAAGGCAATACTAAGTACTGATGGATGAACTAATTGTTTACGAAGTTCACCTTTTTTAGCTTTTTTCCACCGAATAAGTGGTCCTATTCCCATGACAATAAATAACAAACTCATGATTGGAATAAATACTGCGTTAAAATAAGGAGGACCTACAGAAATTTTGCCATAGCCTAAAGCGTCAACGAGTAGTGGATATAACGTACCTAATAACACGGTAGTCGCAGCAACAACTAAAATGATATTACATAGCAGTAAGGCTGTTTCACGAGAGTACAGTGCAAATCGGCTAAAGCTTGCCACATTACTTGCTCTAAAAGCATATAAAGTGAGTGAACCACCAACCGCTATCGCTAAAATAACTAGAATAAAGATACCTCGAGAGGGATCTGAAGCGAAAGAATGTACTGAAGTAATAACGCCAGATCGAACTAAAAAGGTTCCTAATAAGCTTAAACTAAATGCAAATATAGCCAGTAATATGGTCCAGTTTCTAAAGGTGCCTCTTTTTTCAGTTACTGCCAACGAATGAATTAAAGCCGTACCAATAAGCCAAGGCATAAAAGATGCATTTTCAACAGGATCCCAGAACCACCAACCACCCCAACCAAGTTCGTAATATGCCCACCAACTACCCAAAGCAATACCTAAGGTTAAAAACATCCAAGCACCAATTGTCCAAGGACGAGACCAACGCGCCCAAGCAGCATCCATTTTTCCGGACATTAAAGCTGCTACCGCAAAAGCAAATGCAACTGCAAAGCCTACATAACCTAAATATAATAATGGTGGATGAACAATTAAACCAATATCTTGCAATAGCGGGTTTAAATCACGCCCTTCCAAAGGCACATTCGGCCAGAGACGTTCAAATGGATTAGAGGTGAGTAAAGTAAAGGCAATAAAAGCAACTGCTACCATTCCCATTACGGCTAACACGCGCGCAATAAACTCTTGTTCAACATTTTTTGAAAATGAAGCAACAGCCATTGTCCACGCAGTTAAAGAGAAAACCCATAACAATAACGACCCTTCATGCCCTCCCCAAACTGCACTTATTTTGAAATAATACGGTAAGTGACTATTAGAATGACTAGCGACATACTTGATAGAAAAATCATCAAGTACAAAGCTATAAGCTAAAATACAAATACTAATCGCAGTAAAAATAAACATTCCAAAGGTAAGCGGCTTAGCAAAGCTCATTAATTTATTTTGTGAACTGTGTACACCTACCAAAGGAATAATGCTCAAACATATTGCAAAAGCAAAAGCGATAACCAAGGCAAGATGGCCAAGTTCAGGTAAAAGATGAGGTAGTATTTGGAGTATCGCGTCTGGTATCATTTATTTACAACAGGCTAAAAATAGTGGCGTAATTCTAGCACATTTTTAACTAAGTTAAGGTTAAATGCCCAGACAATTGTTTCTTAATGTTACAATTTTGTTCATAGTATTTATTATTCGATTTTAATAGAGCTATGCTATGATATTGCGCTATGTGATTGGACGATCCAAATCAAAAATGATCTGTATCAAAACGATCTACATCAAGTAATGCTGACAAACATAAGTTAAGCTTTGTCAGATCTTTTAATCGGTTAAAGAGTATATATTTCCCTTGTCAGCCAATTTAGCAGCTAATACTAAATCTACATTTACCGAATCCGCATTAATCAGTGCCGCCAACCTTACCTGTATTCGCGAAGAACGTTTACTGTTTGATCAATTAAGCATTGCAGTGAATGCGGGTGATATTATTCAAGTAGAAGGCCCTAACGGCTCAGGAAAAACGAGCCTGTTACGAATATTAGCCGGATTATCCCAGCCTTATGAAGGCGAAATTATCTATAAAAATCAATTAATCAGTCAATCTCGCGAAGAATTTCATCAAAATTTACTTTATCTAGGGCATTTACCCGGGATGAAGGGAGAAATGACCGCACAAGAGAATTTAAATTTTAACCTAACATTACATGGCTTGCATATTAACGCGAGCGAAATTGAAAAAACACTCGCCGAAGTCAACTTAACTGGTTTTGAAGACAGCTTAGCATCCCATTTAAGCGCTGGGCAACATAGGCGAATATCGTTAGCTCGACTCTATAAATCAACGGCTGATATATGGATTTTAGACGAACCTTTTACCGCCATAGATAAACAAGGTGTAGAGTCGTTAGAACAATTATTTAAGGCGCACCTAAAACAAGGTGGATGTATTATTTTAACCACGCATCAAGATTTACTTACCTTTTCACCCGCGCAAGTAAAAAAGGTTACTTTAGATTACCTTATTAATTAGAGACTTGAATAGCTTAGTGTTTTGAAAAGCGTATAGCAAAATGAATAGAAAATAATCAGTAACAAGTGTCGTAGACCTAGCCAATTCCTAACCAATGTCTAACCAAGAGAAGAATAGAGAAAATAATGTTAGTAGTTAATTTATCTTATCGCGCAGTATTTTCGTTAGTACTCAAACGTGACCTAACCATTGCCATGCGCCATAAAGATGACATTATAAATCCATTATTATTTTTTGTTATTGTTGTCACTTTATTTCCTTTAGGGATCGGCCCAGAATCACAAACATTAAGTCGTATTGCCCCGGGTATTATCTGGGTAGCGGCACTGTTATCGACACTTTTGTCTTTAGATAGATTATTTAAGTCTGATCACAGCGATGGTTCCTTAGAGCAAATGTTATTGAGCCCACAGCCTGTTTTTATATTAGTACTAGCAAAAATTGTAGCCCATTGGCTTATTACAGGCTTACCACTTATTATAATTGCGCCTTTACTCGCGGTATTATTGCACCTAAATGAACAAAGCTATAGTGCGCTTATATTAACCTTATTACTTGGTACCCCAGTATTAAGTTTACTAGGTGCCATTGGGGTAGCATTAACAGTTGGCATAAAAAAAGGTGGCGTATTATTAAGCCTATTAGTATTACCTTTATATATTCCGGTTTTAATTTTTGCCACTAGCGCTATTGATACCGCTGCACTTGGCTTACCTTATAGCGGTCAACTTGCTATAATTACCGCGCTATTTTTTGGCTCATTAACGTTAGCACCTTTTGCCGTTGGTGCCGCGTTAAAAGTCAGTACCAATTAATATATAACATAAAGAATTAGAGAACATAAATAATTAGAGAACTTGAACTATGTGGAAATGGTTACATCCCTACGCAAACCCAGAAGTGTCATATCACTTTGCTGGAAAAATACTTCCTTGGTTGAGTGCCTTAGCAGCACTATTATTATCTATAGGTATTATTTGGGCTTTAGCATTTGCTCCTGCCGATTATCAACAAGGTGATAGTTTTCGTATTTTTTACATTCACGTGCCCGCAGCGTCACTTTCAATGGGTATCTATTTAGGTATGGCAATAGCGGCTTTTATCAGCTTAGTATGGCAATTTAAATTAGCTGATGCTTCTGCTACAGCCATGGCACCTGTTGGCGCAACTTTTACCGCCATTGCACTTATTACTGGTGCTGCATGGGGAAAGCCTATGTGGGGAACTTGGTGGATTTGGGACGCGCGGTTAACTTCAGAGTTAATTCTATTATTTTTATATTTAGGCGTAATAGCATTACAAAACGCTTTTGAAGATAAGAATTTAGCCGGAAAAGCAGCCGGAATCTTAACCTTAGTTGGTGTAATTAATTTACCCATTATTAAATATTCAGTCGAATGGTGGAATACTTTACATCAAGGTTCAACAATAAGTAAGTTAGGCAAACCTTCAATGTCTGTTGAGATGCTATGGCCATTTTTATTTTGTTTTTTAGGTTTTATTTTTCTCGTTAGCGTTATTATCTGTATTCGTTTTCGCAGTGAAATTTTAGCGCGAAACAGTCTTCGACCTTGGGTTAGAACCTTAGTTTTACAGTGCTTAACTCAGGAGAAAACCAATGAAGTTTGATACCTTTAGTGCATTTATTAATATGGGCGGTTATGGGTTTTATGTTTGGTTATCCTATGGTATTACCGCAATACTTTTACTCATATTAATATTGAGTTCAATTAAGGGACATAGACAGGTAATTAAAAATATAGCTCATCGTAAACAAAGAGAAGACAAACTTCGCCAAGTTCGCAAGCAACAACTAAAACAGAGAAACAGTTGAAATCAACACTATAAACACTTTAGGAAGAGGTAATAAAATGAATCCACGTCGTAAAAAGCGCTTAACCATAGTCGGTTCAGTTTTAGCTGGTATAGCGATTGTCGCAGGCTTAGTATTATATGCATTAAGCCAAAATATTGATTTATTTTATACACCTGCAGAAATCACGCAAGGAAAAAAAGACTCAGGTATAAAACCAATAATTGGTCAGCGTATTCGTATTGGTGGACTAGTAGTACCTAATACAGTCAAACGAGATCCAGATAATCTGAAAGTCTCCTTTAGCTTAACTGACATGAAAATGCCAATCGTTTTTGATGAGAGTGACCTTATGGTAAGTGTTCATTACGAAGGTATATTACCTGATTTATTTCGCGAAGGACAAGGCATTGTTGCCAATGGTACATTAACACGTAGTTTGTCCGGTGAGTTATATGTTGAAGCAAGTGAAGTGTTAGCTAAACATGACGAAAATTATATGCCAACAGAACTTGCTGAGGCAGCGGGTAAAGATTATAAAAAATACGAATATAGTGATAAGCAATTAGAAAGTTACAATTAATCGTTATATCAATTAGAGTTACGTAGGATGTAGGTTGGCCTTTAGTCTATCAATAGGCGTTATAAGGGCGCTAATGGGGTAATAAATTACCCCCTACAGTGGATATAACCTGTTTTCCTGAGCTAAGCCTGTTTTCCTGAGCTAAGCCTGTTTTTCTGAGCTAAGTGTAAAGGCAGGTGAAACTAAAAGTCGTCTATATTATATATTGATATTGGATATTGGCGATTTTTTAGAATGAGTATCTAAGATAAATTAACCATATAACTTGGCCGCCTCAAGCGTATTTTTAAGCAAACAGGCAATAGTCATCGGGCCAACACCACCGGGCACAGGTGTTATTGCACCACACACATCGCTAACAGCAGCAAAATCAACATCGCCAACTAATTTCATTTTACCGGTAATGGTATCTTCAATACGGTTAATTCCCACATCAATAACCGTCGCCCCTTTTTTCACCCAATCGGCTTGTACAAACTCAGCACGGCCTACAGCGGCTATTAAAATATCAGCTTGTTGACAAATTTGAGGAAGGTTTTTAGTGCGAGAGTGAGCAATAGTAACCGTACAGTTTTCTTGAAGTAATAATAAGGCAACAGGCTTACCAACAATATTTGATCGACCAATAACCACAGCATGCTTACCTGATAAATCATCACCTAGGTGCCGTTTAGCAAGAATAATACAACCTTGTGGTGTACAAGGAACTAAAGCACCTGATTCACCATTAAGTAAACGTCCTGAGTTCATGGCATGAAAACCATCAACATCTTTTTCTGGGTTAATTGCGGCAATAACAACACTTTCATCAATGTGTTTAGGTAACGGTAGTTGCACCAAAATACCATGTACACTTTTATCATTATTTAAGTTAGATAATTGTGTTAGAAGTTCAGCCTGACTGCAGTTTTTGGCTAGACGAATTTCATTTGAAATCATGCCAACCTCAGTTGTTTGTTTAACTTTATTACGCACATAAATTTGACTGGCAGCATCTTCACCCACCAGTACAACCGTTAAACTAGGTGTAATTCCTTTTGACTCTTTAAGGGCAGTCACTCCTTCTGCTATAGCCACTCGTAATTGTGCTGCAGCATTTTTACCATCAATTATCATATCAATTTCTTTCGCGTTTAATTAAATATTGGCTATTAATTATAGCCAGTTAGTTATGCTATATAGTTTACCGATAGGATACGATCACCTATCTTATTAAGAATTTCCACTTCACCATCACAAACCGCGATAATTGATTTTCCTTCTTTAAATACTTTAGGGATAATCACTCGTCCATCGTCATTTTGTTCAAAGGTTTTAAATTCGTGATGAAGCTCTAATCCGTCATCAGAATAGTAAATAATTGTTACTCTGCGTAGTGATGTACTCATAATAATTTACCGCTTGTATTATATGGACTTTTTTTGTACTGCGAATATACACGTACTGTTAAAAGAGTAAAATAGTAACATAGCTGATACAGCTTTTAAAATCGAGTATTGTGATTTATATCAAGTTCATTAAGTTTTTATCACTAAACTAGCCTAAACCTTGTTGTAATCGATATTGTTACCATTGGTGTTGTTTATTTAGCAATGTATAATTGTTTACCACAGATCCAAGTTTCAAGCACACTAAGATCATCATCTAAAACAATCATATCTGCTTGCATACCTTTTTTTAACTCTCCACGAACATTTCTCTGATTGCGGTATAAATAGTTAGCAGGATATAAACTCGCCATGCGTAATGATTCGTCTAGCGGAACTTTCAATTCCCTATGAGTGTTTTTAACTGCAGTTGCCATGTCTAATGATGAACCAGCTAACTCCCCCGTAGAAGAGGTCAATTTACCATCGTTAACATAAACGGTGCGATCATATAACGGAAACTCTGTTTGTTGTGTGCCAACGGGAGGCATGGCATCTGTCACTAAAAAAATGCCACCAACAGGCTTGATTTTAATCGCTAATTGACAACTGGCATAATTAACATGATGACCATCAACAATTAATCCACACTGCGTATTATCATTTAATAAAGCACAACCTACAACACCGGGTTCACGCCCTTGTAATGGAGACATTGCATTAAATAAATGAGTAAAACCCGAAGCACCAGCATCCACCGCTGCTTGTGCTGTTAAAAAATCAGCATTTGTGTGGCCTAAGCAAACTTTTATACCTAATGCTACCATGCGGGTAATGTCTGCTAACATTACCATTTCAGGCGCTAAGGTTACCATCACTTGACCTATATCTTTTCGTGAAAAAACTCTCCATTCATCATCCGAAATAGGACGAATAAAATCAGCACAATGAGTACCTTTTTTAGCTAGTGACAGATGTGGCCCTTCAAAATGAATACCTATTATACCTGGCATTTTATTGGCAATAGCCACACTAATGGCATCAGCAGCTTGAGCCATTACTTCAATTTTATCGGTAATAAGCGTTGGCATCATTGCCGTTGTACCAAATGTGGCATGCGCAATCATGATGGCTTTGAGCTTGTCCACACAAGGGGAGTCATTAAATAGAAAACCACCTCCGCCATTAACCTGTAAATCAAGATAACCAGGCACAACTAAACCTGTCGCTTTGACATCAACATCACTCATATTTTGATCTATCGCGCTAATAGCGCCATCAGTAATAGTTAAAACTTGATCAATGAGAAAGTTTTGACCATCAAATAATCGTGTAGCATGAAAGCGAAAAGTTGTCATTTGTATTTTTCCTAAATCTATTGCTTAGAACATCGGTTAAGCGGTATGTTGCCATGCTTGCATTTACTACCAATGCCCTTTATGCCGAAAAATAAAAAATTGAAAATACTGTAGATTTTATTCCGATTAATAATATTTTGAAGGCTTTTCATTCAGGATAATAGAATGATTAACCCATTTCATCATTAATTAGTTTAGTATTTTGTAGTAACTATTTATAGTATTCTTTGACTTGCATTAGATATGGTGTTTATATTCTAGTTAGTTACGTGACCGTATATCAGATTAAACGAACGGTCTATCATTTTCCATAATGATAATTATTAATAAATTATAAGGTGTTTTACCATGCTTAAGTCAGTTGGCCTGCGTGATTATATGATTACTAACCCTATTAAAGTTAAAGAAGAAGACAATTTATTAGATACGATGAAAATCATCATAGATAATAAAGTATCAGGGGTTTGTGTAATAGATGAAAATAAAACTCTAGTAGGAATGCTTTCAGAGATGGATTGTTTAGCAGCCTTACTCAAGAGCACTTACAATAACGTAGGTGTAGGGTTGGTAAAAGAATATATGACCAAAGAAAATATAATTGTTGCTCATCCCGGCGATGACATTCTCAATGTCGCTCAGGATATGCTACTAAAAAAACATCGTCGTCGACCTGTTGTTGAAGATGGCAAGTTGGTTGGGCAAGTTTCTTGTCGACAATTACTAACTGCCGTTAATAATTTTAACAAATAATTTTTTGCTTAGGTAAGCTATGCATTACCTCATATTTTACATTTTTAACCTGAAATTTGTTTAAGCATTATTAACAAGTTGATATATAAAAATAATATTTTTAGTAATACTAATACCAGTTAATGAAACTGGTATTAGATGCTTTTAAAAGTTATCTCTGCGACTTTAACTGAATAGTAGTCATAAATAACCTTGGATCATCAATTTTATCCAGCATTGAAGTCTCCGGCAAACAATCATCATCTACATAGTCTGCATACTCTGCCGCCGAGTCAAAAACTAACATATCTAACGCTAGCCGATCCAACCCGTATAAACCTCGATGGATCATATCTGCCGAAAAAACTAATAAGTCGCCTGCGGCTAACTTAATTTTAATACCCGTAGAGATACTTTCACTACTCACTCTGCCCTTCTCTTCTTGTCGCACATTAAATTCTTCAACACTATCCCAGCGCTTATGTGTTCCTGGCACTAACTCTATGCCAGGTTCATCAAATAAAGGAATTCTAAGGTGTACTACTTGGGTTTCAAAAATGACTTTTTTTTGATCTTCAACATCAAAATCATACTGACAGTCTCGATGCCAAAAGTCTTTTTGTTTGAGGTTAACCGGGTTGAAAAATAGTTGGGTATTCATAAAAGCTGGATTAGTTGGTATAACCGATTCGACCATATTCATGATTTTTTTTGAACTAATGAAATTAAAAAGCTTCACCCGATCGTCATAGGATAAATATTCACTTCCAGTAATTAAAGAAGAATTGAAGGCTTCCTCATGATAGAATTTTTTGTTGTCTTGCTTCCATAACCCATGAAACTTTAAAATCACTTTTCTAAGGGATGATATTTCAGATACATTAAAATAGTTTCTAATAACAAAGTAACCTTGAACATCATAATTGCGTTTCAATTGACTTCGACTCTCTCTCATTACCCCACTTTCGCTCCACTTTTAATGCTATGCATACTAAACACAATTTTTAATACTCATCTAAACCAAAAATTAAAAAATAGTTCAACTTTATTTCAACCTAAGCAATGTGAATCAATAATCAAGGCTACTTTAATCTCAGTGAACACAATGTTTTTAGTGCCTAGGTGCTCAACTAAAAGTATAAACGTAAAACCGTTTCAGCCACACACCCCAAACGCTTACTGTTTTCAACTTCAATACTTACTTCATTAACAACTTCGATACTACGTTTCATAGGCACTAAGTTAATTAGTTTAATACTGGCCCTAACACGAGAACCAGCCTTTACAGGAGAAGGAAAACGCACTTGATTCAAACCAAAATTAATAACCATTTTTGCTTCTGGATATGGATTGTTATCAACATTAACTGAATTAGTTAATTTAGGGATTAATGATAATGTTAAGAATCCGTGTGCGATTGTCGACTTAAACGGAGACTCTTTCGCTGCGCGTATTGGGTCTGTATGTATCCACTGTTTATCACCGGTTACTTCAGCAAATTGGTCAATACACTCTTGCCCAACCCTGTGCCATTCTCCCAAAAAGGTTTCTGTATTCATTTGTTCAAGAAGACTTTTATACATTTTTTCTGCTTCTGGCGCTTGTATCAACAATTTTTCGCTTTTACCTTCTTCTGTATCAACAGGGGTAAATTGAGAAAACCAGGGATTATTCAACGTATTTATGAAGGGCATTGTAATTTTGTGATTGAATAAGTCTGATAAGTTCTTGAAGCGAGGCTCTATCTTGGCGATAAACTGATCATTTTGATGTTGTAAATTTCTTTTTTTTTCTCTAATAAATGCTATAACTTTCATATACTAGCCTTATCAATATTTTGATATCTAAATTTGTTTTCTGTGAGCGTTTTAAATTTGAACCATTAATTAAATTGTAACTACCACAATTTGGCAAAATCTATTATATCACTATAATATTACCAATCTCATTAAGTATGTAATCATTTCTTCTGGTTAAAATCACCAACCACTTCCATAATAATTTAAAAATTAACGCTTTACACCCGTACCATTTTTCTGTGTATTGTGTAGATCACCTTATTAATGAAGCTAGTATTATTTATGTCCAATGAATAGGATCAACTTGATAGTACTGTTTTAATTGCCCGTAAAGCATTGGATTTTCATAATGAAACTGTTGGGCTTGCTCAAAGAATACTTCGCTAGCAACAGCAAAAAACTCGGCAGGCTCTGTAGCGCCATAATAATCAAACAATGATGGTTTTCCTGTCTTCGCTTGCCTTTTAAGTTGTTCAAATTGTAAAGAAAAAGCTTCTGACCAACATTGATAACTTTGATTTTCATCTAAAATAGGAGCTCCATTAGCTTTACCATTTTCTAGATCTAGCTGATGCGCAAATTCATGAATTACTACATTTCGCCCATCATCGGGAACTTTTGCGCCCTCTAAAGTATCTTGCCAAGACAAAACCACTTTTCCAAAATCCCATGATTCACCCGCTAATACCATTTTTCGTACTTGTAGAATACCGTCTGCATTCAAACTTTGTTGCTCTTTTATAAAAGCCCGTGGATAAACAAGTACAGTATGCAATTTAGGGTAATAATCTGTTTTGCGATTAAGTAATAGCAAACAAGCCTGCGCGGCTACTGTTATTTGTATTTCATCTGTTATTTTGACACCGTTACAACCTATAAAATTTTTTTCTGCCAAGAATACCTGAATATGTTGCTTTAGCTGTAACTGTAAATCGGTTGGCATTTGTTTAAAATAAGGCATTCTTTGTTGAATAATTTTATTCCATTCTTTTTTAAAAGGTTTACTTCTAAATTTGTTACGTTGATACTCGCACCAATGCGGTTTTCCAGCAGAATAACCGATGAGTAACATACCAATAATTAGGGGTAACAAATAAGACAGCATAATGAAATTAATTTGTAGATTTTATACTTATGTTACCTCGAAATACTCGTTTCAGCGAGAGTAAAGTCTGACATATGTCAGCCGCTACCAACTCAGTTGCTAATGAACTAAAGTTAGTGAACAAAGCTTTTTTTCCTTAACCTTTTAACAAAAGATAATCTAACCAACGAGTAGGCAATATGCGTTTAAAGATTGCAAATAGTTTAGTTGGTACCGTAATTC
>Ga0105358_10000498_pt1 | contig 19655 bp, 21 predicted proteins | sample GOMGulsemesocosm_5_FD_83509 | JGI IMG/M metagenome (GOLD analysis project Ga0105358, IMG submission 83509) | Methane-oxidizing microbial communities from mesocosms in the Gulf of Mexico - GOM15C Gulf of Mexico | ecosystem: Environmental > Aquatic > Marine > Cold seeps | place: Gulf of Mexico... | reverse complement strand
TGATGAGAAAAATATGCGTTGTAACAGGAACCCGTGCTGAATATGGCTTATTATTTTGGTTAATGAAAGAAATTCAAGCTGATGAAGCACTTGAGTTGCAGGTCATTGTTACAGGAATGCATTTGTCACCAGAATTTGGCTTAACCTATAAAGAAATTGAAAGAGATTTTCAGATCGATAAAAAAATAGAAATGCTTTTATCGTCAGACACAGCGATTGGCATTTCCAAGTCAATGGGCTTAGCACAAATATCTTTTGCAGAAGCTTACGATCAATTACAGCCCGATATTGTTGTCGTATTAGGCGACCGATATGAAATCTTCAGTGCAGTAAGTGCGGCTATGATAGCGAAATTACCACTTGCGCATTTACATGGAGGAGAGGCAACAGAAGGCCTAATTGATGAACCAATTAGGCATAGTATTACCAAAATGAGCCACTTACATTTTACGGCAACCGAAGCCTATAGAAATAGGGTGATTCAGCTAGGAGAGCAGCCCCGTCGTGTTTTTAATGTAGGTGGCTTGGGAATAGATAATATAGTTAAATTAACCCTTCTTTCTAAAAAAGAGTTTGAAGAAGCTATTAATTTTAAACTTAATAAGCAAAATATATTAATCACCTTTCACCCTGTTACCTTAGAAAGTTCAAGTGCGGAACAACAGTTTTCTGAATTATTAGCATCGCTTGACGAGCTAGAAAACACACACCTTATTTTTACAAAAGCAAATAGTGATACCGACGGTCGCATTATTAATCAAATGATTGATGAATATGTAGTTAAAAATAACCATAAAGCGATTGGATTTACTTCTTTAGGGCAGTTACGTTATTTAAGTGCCTTGCAATATATTGATATGGTGGTGGGTAATAGCTCCAGTGGTTTAGCAGAAGTACCTACCTTTAAAAAAGCCACAATTAATATAGGTGATAGACAAAAAGGACGAATTAAGGCAAACAGTGTCATAGATTGCTTGCCTAATCAAATAGCAATAAAAAAAGCGTTTGATTATGCTTTATCAATCGAGTTTCAAACCGAACTAAAGATAGTGAAAAACCCTTATGGTAAGGGAGGGGCGAGTAAAAAAATCAAAGAAGCTCTTAAAGTATTTAATCTGGAGGATATTGTGAAAAAGAAATTTTATGATATCAAGGGTAAATAATGAGGATTTTATTTATTGGAACTGTTGAGTTCTCGTTCAAAGCATTGGAAAAATTGATTGATATTAATGCTGATGTGGTAGGTGTTTGTACAAAAGAAACGTCACCTTTCAATAGTGATTTCTCAGATTTATCTCCTTTATGCATTAAGCATGAAATACCTTATAAGTATGTAAATGATATAAATTCTGAGGAAAATATATCTTGGATTAGAGCAATGAACCCCGATGTAATATTTTGTTTTGGGTGGTCATCTTTAATAAAGCTGGAAATGTTGAACTTAGCCCCTATGGGGGTCGTAGGCTTTCATCCTGCTAATTTACCTAAGAATAGGGGTAGGCACCCATTAATCTGGGCTTTAGTGCAAGGATTAAAAGAGAGTGCTTCAACCTTCTTTTTTATGGAAGAGGGGGCCGATGACGGCGATATTCTATCGCAGGAAATGTTTAATATATCGTATGAAGATGATGCTAGGACTTTGTATGAAAAAGTAATTACTATTGCACTAAAACAGATAACGGACTTTGTGCCACAGCTTGAAAATGATACTTATTTAAGAACCCGTCAGGATCATCGGGTAGCTAATACATGGAGAAAGAGAGGTAAAAGCGATGGTGAAATTGATTTTAGAATGAATGGTTTTGCTATTTATAATTTAGTTAGAGGGCTTACCACTCCATACGTTGGAGCGCATATAGAGTATTTAGGTGAAGATGTAATTATATGGGAAGTGGCAGAGGTTGATGATGCCTCTAGTAATATAGAGTCTGGAAAAGTTTTAGAGTCTTATGAAAATACTATTTTAGTAAAGTGCTACGATAAAGCCATCAGAATTTTGAAACATGAGTTCAAAATATTGCCAAAAGTTGGAGAGTATATATGAATAAAGTATTAGTGATTGCTGTCCATCCCGATGATGAAACCTTGGCTTGTGGCGGAACATTGTTAAAGCACAAAGCGATGGGCAATGAAATCCATTGGCTAATTGCAACAGACATAATAGAGTCGGAAGGCTTTAAGAAAGAAACGATAAAAAAAAGAGAGCTAGAAATACAGAAAGTAGAAAAGCATTATGATTTTGATTCTGTACACAGGTTAAACCTACCGACTATGCGAGTTGATGAATATAGCATGAGCAATTTGATTGGAAAAATAGCAACAATTATAAAAGAGGTAAAGCCTAATATTATTTATTTGCCTTTCAAAACGGATGTGCATAGCGATCACCGCTCTATCTTTAATGCCGCTTATAGTTGTACGAAATCATTTAGGTACCCGTTTATAAAAAAGATTTATATGATGGAAACATTAAGTGAGACGGAATTTGCACCAAGTACAAAAGAAGACAGCTTTATTCCAAATGTATTTGTTGATATTAGTGAGCATATGGAAAAGAAAATCCAGATAATAAAATGTTATAAAAGTGAGATAGAGGAGCACCCCTTTCCTAGAAGTGAGCGTAATTTACGAGCGTTAGGGACTTTGAGAGGTGCGACAGCTGGTTGCAATTATGCAGAAAGTTTTATGTTATTAAAAGAAACAGCATGAATCAGATTGATAAAATAAAATTGACGGTAGAGTCTACTATTCAAGATGCCTTGCAGATTATCGATAGTGGTGCAGTTAAAATTGCCTTGGTTGTTGATAGTGAAAATAAACTGATTGGTACATTGTCTGATGGGGATATTCGGCGGGGAATTTTAAAAGGTCTAACATTAACAGATAGTATTGAGTATTGTTATTTTAAAAAACCAACAATGGTAACTGTTAACGCACCTAACAATGAAATAATTAAGCTTTGTACCACAAAAAAAATATATCAAATCCCCGTTGTAGATAGCAACGGTAAAGTTATTCGCTTGTGTATGCTAGACGAGCTTTTAAAGCCGCAAGCTCATGACAATAAAGTTGTTTTAATGGTTGGGGGCTTAGGATCAAGGTTGCGACCACTAACAGAAAATACGCCAAAGCCAATGTTGATGGTAGGAGATAAACCTATTTTGCAAACCATCGTGGAAAAATTTGCTCAATACGGCTTTGTAAATATTGTCATGTGTGTCAATTATAAATCTCATGTTATTCAAGAGCACTTTGGTGATGGCAGTCAATTTGGCGTTAATATTGAGTATGTTTTAGAAGACAAACGGATGGGAACTGCTGGTGCATTAACATTATTAAAAGATAAACCTACACCTACACAACCTTTTTTTGTTATGAATGGTGATTTATTAACAAATATTAATTTTGAGAATTTCCTTGAATATCACAACAGTCATAACGCTTCAGCAAGTATGTGTGTTCGTGAATATGATTTTCAAGTGCCTTATGGCGTAGTAAATATTGATGAAGGAAAAATCAAATCCATAGAAGAAAAGCCAGTTCATAAGTTTTTTGTCAGCGCAGGGATTTATTTGTTAAACCCAGAGTGCATTGATTTAGTTCCAGAAGAACAGTTTTATGATATGCCGACTTTGTTTGAACAATTAATAGCACAAAAGAAAAATACAATTTCATTTCCGTTAAGGGAGTATTGGCTAGATATTGGACGGATTGAAGAATATGATAAGGCAAATAGAGAATATCATGGGGTTTTTAAATGAGGGTTCTTATTGTTGGGTTTGGTTCTATAGGTAGGCGGCACTTTGAAATACTAAGTAATTTAGAGAATGTTGGTGCTGTGGATATTGTTACCAAACAAAACATACAAAACAAAGAGGGTGTTTTATATAAAAAATTATGTGAGATTCAGGAGTTTTCTCATTATGACTACTTTGTAATTGCTAGTAAAACAGCCAAGCACCATGAGCAGTTGAAATATATATGCTCTAAAATAAGTGGCAAAAAAATCCTTGTAGAAAAACCGTTATTTGATAAACAGTGGGAGGTGTTTGACTGTAATAATAAAGTATTTACAGCATATAATTTACGTTTTCACCCCGTGTTGGAGCAGTTAAGGCTCTTAATAAAAGCTGAGAAAATTTATTATGTGAATGCTATATGTGGTCAATATTTACCCTCATGGCGACCTGAACAAGATTACCGACAATCATACAGTGCGGATATTAACCAAGGCGGTGGAGTGTTAAGAGATCTAAGTCATGAATTAGACTATTTAACATGGATATTTGGTGGTATTGATAAAATTGATTCCATAAATACAAAAGTAAGTGACTTAGATATTAATTCTGATGATCTTTTTACGGCCATTGCAATCACTCAAAAGGGTATTATTCTCAACCTGACGATTGACTATATAAGCAAGATCCCGATGAGGCAACTTGTAGTGCATACTAAAAACAAGACTATCGAGCTTGATATAACTAATAACAGCCTTATTAGTTATGATAAAAAGGCTAATAGAACTATTGTTAATATAGCTAAATCAGATAGAAACTATACTTACACAAAAATGCATCAATCAATTATAAACAATGAATTTGGAACTGTGTGTAGCTTCGATGAAGGAAAAAAAGTCATGGATATTATTGATAGTATAGAGTTTAAGGAGTTGTAAATGAGTAATAATAAAGTGCTATGTACTATTTGTGCAAGAGGTGGATCTAAAGGCGTTAAAAATAAAAACATTAAATTATTACATGGCAAACCACTCATTGCCTATACGATAGAGCAAGCTAAGGCTAGTGACTTATTTGAACATATAGTAATCAGTACCGATTCAGATGATATTGCAAAAATATCAAAAGAATATGGTGCTGAGGTGTTCTTTAAAAGAAGTGCTGAAATGGCAAGTGATACAGCAGGAAAGCTAGATGTTATTCGAGATGCCTTTAAAAGAAGCGAAGAGCATTATGGGGAGAAGTATAATTATTTAATTGACTTAGATGCAACGGCCCCTTTACGAGATGTTGAAGATATTATCAAATCATTTCAGCAGTTTTTAGATGGTAATAATGATAATTTAATAACCGCTATGCCAAGTAGAAGAAACCCTTATTTTAATGTTGTTGAAGTTAATAAATCAGGAAAAGTAAGTCTTTCTAAAAAATTAGATAATAGTATCGTTAGGCGACAAGATGCACCAAAAAGCTATGATATGAATGCATCTATTTATATTTGGACGCGTGATGTCATTTTAAACACAGACTCTCTATTTCTTGAAAAGACTGCTCTGTATGTTATGCCTGAAGAGCGGTCTATCGATATAGATACAGAATTAGATTATAAATTTGTAGAATTTATCATGAAGGAAAATAATGTTAAAGGATAAAGTGGTTGTTATAACCGGTGGTGCAGGGCTTATTGGACAGGAATTTGTTCAAGCAGTTATTGAGCATAATGGGATTGCCATTATTGCTGATATTAACAGTGAGCTGGGCAATAACGTCAAATCAACGCTATCGAAAGAGCTAAATACGACAAAGATAGATTTTTGTCAGTTGGACATTACATCAAAAAAATCTCTGCAAGAGTGCATAAGCTATTTATCTAATAGATATGACAGAATTGATGCGCTCGTAAATAATGCCTATCCACGGAATAAAAATTATGGAAAATACTTCTTTGATGTAGAATATGATGATTTTGTAGAGAATACTGGTTTAAATCTTGGTGGTTACTTTATTTCATCACAACAGTTTGCCAAATATTTTGAAGAACAGGGATATGGGAATATTATTAATATCTCATCTGTTTACGGCGTGATCGTTCCTAAGTTCGAAATTTATGATGGCACGAAAATGTCAATGCCTGTTGAATATGCTGCAATCAAATCAGGTCTTATACATCTGACAAAATATATGGCTAAATATTTTAGGGGGAAAAATATTAGAGTTAACACCTTAAGTCCAGGAGGTGTTTTAGATACACAAGCAGAGTCTTTTTTAAGAGAATATAGACAAAACTGCTTGACTAAAGGAATGCTTGATAAAAGTGATTTAAGTGGTTCTCTTATATATCTACTCAGTGAGATGAGTAAGTATGTAAATGGACAAAATATTATAGTAGACGATGGATTTACGTTATAAAAGTGAGAGGTTGGAATGGTTTCTAAGAAAATATTCAGGTGTAAAAATTGTTTAAATATGTCTACACGACCAAGAATTACTTTTGATAACAGAGGATGGTGTAACGCTTGTCAGTGGATGGAAGAAAAAAGAGACATGGATTGGTCGCCGAGGCAAGATGAATTGGCCGGGCTGTTAGGTAAATATAGATCAAATAATGGAGGGTTTGATTGTATTGTCCCGGTAAGTGGTGGCAAAGATGGCTCTTATGTTGCACACACGTTGAAAACCAAGTACAACATGAACCCGTTAACTATAACAGTAAGGCCTGCACTAGCCTTAGAGATGGGTGACCAAAATTTATATAATTTTATCCATTCAGGATTTAATCATATTCATATTTCATGTAATCCAGTAGTGCTTGATAGATTAAATAAATATGGTTTGATTGAAAAAGGTTTTCCATATTATGGTTGGCTCATTGCAATAATGACGGCAGTAATTAAAGCAGCAGCTAATTTCAAGATACCTTTAATCTTCTATGGTGAAGATGGTGAAATTGAATATGGTGGTTCGACAGAGAGTAAGAATAAAGCTCTATATGATATAGAATATATGAAAAGGGTATATCTCGAAGGTGGTCATGAGAAGGTGTTTGATAGGATCAAAGAAGATGGTGATATCAGTGATGCTGATTTATCTTTCTTTCAGTTCCCAAATAAAAATGAAATATCAGAAGTAGGATTATCTTTTACTCATTGGTCTTACTTTGAGCCATGGGACTCGTATAGAAACTACGTAGTAGCTAAAGAACATTGTGGCCTGATAGAAAAAGAGGATGGAAATCACGATACTTTCACGAACTTTTCACAAAACGATCAAGCTTTATATGCATTGCATGCATATCTGATGTATTTAAAATTCGGTTTTGGTCGCGCAACACAAGATGTGGGTATTGAAATAAGACGAGGTTCGATGACTCGTGAGCAAGCTATAAATTTAGTAACTATGTATGATAATGCTTATCCTCATGATCTTATTGATACATATTTAGAATACTACAATATGACAAAACAAGAATTTGACTTCGTGCTCGATGGGTATGTGAATAAAGAATTATTTGAGAAGGTGGATGGAATTTGGGAACCGAAGTTTACAGTTGAAGGTGATTTTAATATATGAAAGTAGCGATAATTGACTATGGAATGGGAAATATAAAATCTATTTCTAGTGCTTTAAGCTATGTCGGAGTGAATGATACTATTCTTACAAGTAGTTATGAAGAAATATCAGCAGCAGACAAAATAATATTACCAGGAGTGGGGGGCTTTTCAGATGCTATCCACAGTGTTCGAGAATTAAATTTGGATAAATACCTCTATGAGTCTGTAGTTGAGAATAAAAAACCAATTCTCGGTATATGTCTAGGAATGCAGCTTTTGGGAGAGAGTAGTGATGAAGGTGGACCGAATCGAGGCTTAGGTTTTATTCCAGCAAGAGTTTCAAAAATTGAAGGATTAAATTTGAAAGTTCCACATGTTGGATTCAATCAGGTGGATTTTTCAAGTGAATCTAAGCTATATAAAGGGTTGAAAAACCTAAGTGATTTCTATTTTACACACAGCCATAAAATGAATACTGATACAGATATTAATCAAGCCATGTGTAATTATGGTGATAATTTTATTGCTAGTTATGAAATGGATAATATTGTTGGGACACAATTTCACGCAGAATTAAGCCAGACAAATGGTTTGAAATTGTTCCGAAATTTCATAGAGAATTTTTAATGTTGAGAAAAAGAATAATATTTACACTAATATATGAAAATGGATTCTTTAATCAAAGTAGAAACTTCAGGCTACAAAAAGTAGGTGATATTAATTGGCTTGAAAAAAATTATAAATTTCAAGAGGTAGCGTTCTCATTGGATGAGCTGATAGTGTTGGACGCTTCAAAAGATAAGAGAGATATGAAGATGTTTTCAAGAGTTTTAAGCAGGCTGGTTGATAATGTTTTTTTACCGATAGCAGCAGGTGGGGGAGTACGCAGCATGAGTGATGCTGCATTATTGTTTTCCAGTGGCGCAGATAAAATTGTAATAAACACCATTTTACATACGGATTTAAGTTTAGTTGAAAATTTAGTTTCATTATACGGCTCTCAAAGCATTGTAGCGTCCATTGATTACAGAATTATTGATAATAGGCATAGAGTTTATATTAATAATGGTGTTGAAGAGCTAGGCATGGAATTAGAGTCATATATTAGGTATGTAGAGAATTTAAATATTGGAGAAATATATTTAAATTCTATTGATAAAGATGGTACAGGATTTGGATATGATTTTGATACTATCAATCAAGTAGCGCAAGATATTAAAGTCCCCTTAATTATAGCAGGTGGTGCAGGCAATGAGAGTCATCTTTCATCTGGACTCATAATAGATAATGTTAGTGCAACAGCAACAGCAAATTTATTTAATTTCATTGGTGATGGTTTTCCTAGTGCAAGAAAAAAAATAATTGAAAAAAATATAAATATTGTAAGTTGGAATAAATGAATATTATAGACACCAATAATTGGCATGAAATATTGGATGAAACGATTATTATTGGAGGTAGTGCTAGAAGTGGAACTACAATTATGGGTAAGTTGATAAATTCATTACAGAATGTGGAGTATGTTTTTGAGCCTCCAATGCTTGTAAGTTTACTACTAAAAGAGAGTGAGTTGTCAAGGGAATCTTTAAAAGAATTATTGCAATTCTATTTTTTTGACAATTTTTTATTAGATTGTTTGTCAGGAAGAAACATAAATTTAAATAAAAATGATGACAGTTGTATTTTGAATGTGAAATCAGAAGAAGAAATCGAACAGAGATATGCGAAATCTTTTGCAAGAAATGAATTAGAGGAAATCGTAAGAAATACTACTTTTTCTTTTAAACTGCCAGAGATAGTATTTTTTTTAAATTTAATTAACATTCAGTTTCCTAAAAATAAATCTATTCTTATGCATAGAAATCCTAATGATGTAATTAATTCCATAGTTAAAAAAGGTTGGTTTAGTGATAAATTGATGAATATAAAACATCCCTGTCAAGCATATGCAACCAAAATAATAAAGTCTGTAAAAATACCTTATTGGGTAAAAGGTGAAGATGAATTTTTTTGGGTTAATGCAGCAGAGCTAGATAGGTGTGCTTATTATTACAAGAGAGTCTCTGTGGCTATGTTAGAAGCTAGAAATGAATCCATCATAGTTAATTATGATTCTTTTATAAAAGAGCCACATAAGATATTTTCTCTTATTGTTAATCAGTTAAACTTGCAAATGAGTGAAAAAACATTTGAAGTCCTTAGGAGTGTGCAATATCAAGATAAGAAAAGAGAAGCTATCATAGGCAAAATAGATATTAATCTTGCTCTAGAAATTAAAAACTTAAATCTAAGATTAAATAAGCAATGCATTTAGTATGGAAAATGATTTTTATGAAGAACTTTCTGGGGCGCTGCTGAATAAATTAAGCGGTGTTTCTATAGAAAAGGTTCAATTAAATGAATATTATAAAGTTGGTTTGTACCTAGCTTTAAAAGGTTCTATGATAAAAAGATTTCCAATTAAAAATATTGCCAAGTCTTGTTATAGAATTTTTGAAATAATTAAACTCATGATAAGTAGTGAAAATAGATTGCTTTGTAATCACTATAAATATGTATTAGTTATAGACCAGGAGCGTAAAGAATATTATAAATTTATTGAGCAAACAATAAATAAGTTGAATTCTGAAGACACCTTAATAATTAGCACGCGAAAAAATATTTATAAATATTTTAATTCTGCTGGGTTTAATGTTTTAAATGTTAATGATAATGTGTCAATAAGTTTTCAAAATACTTATATGTTATTAAAAATAATATATAAGTATCGTTTTGATATAAAAATAAAACTTCATATTTTAAGAGATCTTGTATTTTCTTCTGCCTACATTAGGTTTTATAATAGTTTTTTGAATCCAGATATAAAATCTATCCTTACAATTTGTGATGCACATATGCATGAAAGATTGATTACAATATCTGCAAATAAGAAAGGTATTTCTACTTATACGTGTCAACATGGTGAGATTGGTACACTGTGGCTTCCAATAGTATCAAATTATTTTTTTATATGGGGGGAGGCACATTTTGATAAGTATAAAAAAGAGATGGGGCTATCAAATACTGAAGTAGTTCTTACAGGAAATCCTTTTAAAAATTTTAGATTGAAAGAAAAAATAAATAAATATTTTCAAGTTACATATATAGTTACAAATTATGGAGAACAAGAAAATGAAAAACTTTTTATTATGTTTTTATCGCTGTCACGAATAGATGGAATTAGGTTGGCAGTTAAGTTACGCCCAAATTATTCAGAAGAGTCGCGGAGGTATTATCAGAAATTCATTGATAAATATTCTGACAAAAGCGTGTATATATATGGTGATGTTACAATAGAATCAGTAATTGAAAATAGTAGCTTTTTAGTTACCTTCCATTCTGGAGTTCCAATAGATGCGATGGCTTTTGGTGTCGCATCTATTTTGCTTGATATATTTGAAAATATACAGCTTGATAAGTTAATTAATTACTATTCATATTCTAATGTCATACATAATGAAAACGAACTAATAGATTTTGTTAGTAGCTACATAAAAGATAAAAGAAAATTAGATTTGTTAAAAACAGTGACGCTAGAAAATTCCAAAAAGTTTTTTTATACAAAATCACTTAAAGAATCTTTAAACATTATAACTGAATGTATAAAGTATGAAAATAATAACTAATTTTGCTGTGTATGGAATAGTAACGATTATTTCAGCAATAGCTCCATTTGTTTTATTGCCAGTCATAACAAAAAATATTACTCCGGAAAATTATGGGGTTTATTCTGTACTCATAATTTTATCCCAAGTCCTTATACCTGTGATTTCAGTGGGTATTTCATCCCTTGTTGCTGTTGAATATTATAGGAATCATGATTCTCTGTTTAATATTTTTAATTTAATTATATATATTCCAGTTTTATTGTTTTTTATGACTGAAATAGTTATACTTATTTTTACTGATACTATATCTAATTATTTTAACTTACCAGAATTTTCTTTATACTTAATTCCTCTTATGACATTGTTAGTGATTTATCCAGCATTGTTAACAGGCTATTATAGAGTAATTAATTTACCATTTAAGTTTGCTATATTGAGAATAGCTGATGTATTGCTATTATTTATTTTATTAATTAGCTTTGTACTCAGCAATCAAAAAGAATGGTACGCATTATCTACTGCATTTATAATTAAAGGGATGATTATTTCAAGTATTAGCATAATTATATTATACAAGAATAATCTGGTGCAAAAGCCTAAATTCACATATAAGTCAATATGTCATTTAAAAAAATCATTTAAATTTGGCGTTTCATTGATACCACATGGGCTATCTACTAGAGGTATTCGTTCATCAGATAGAATCTTTCTTACGATGATGGCAACAGCAAGTTTAACAGGTGTATATATGATTTCAGTACAGGTTGCCTCGGTTATTTTGCTTGCTATGAATGCAATTAATTTAACATGGACTCCATATTTATATAAGAATCTAAAATCTAAAAACTATAAAAATATAGTGATAGGTATTTACCTTGTTTTAATTGCTAGTATAGTTTTTATCACCATCTCTATATTCTCGATTGACTTGATTTTTTACTATATGATAGATCCAGCTTATTCAGAAGCAAAAGAATATACACTTTATATAATGATTGCTTATGGATTTATTGCACCATATGTATTAGTTGTCGATATATTGACTTATTTAGATAAAAACTGGTTGCTTTCTAAAATATCATTCTTTAATTTGTCTTTATATGTTGTTTTGCTAATTATTTTATTTAAACAATTTGGTCCGATAGGAATAGCGTATGCAACAATCATATCTTATGCAGCAACTGCTTTTTTAGTTTTATACTTAGTTAATATACATATTAAATTACCATGGCTATTAAGGGATTGATTGAGTGATGAATAAAAGCAATAAATTTATCAATGCGTCCCTATCTAAAAAAATAGCATACATAAAGAATATATACTATAAAATAATTGCACAAACTTTTTATAGGATGTTTTTCAAATCAATTGGCCCAAATAGTTTTATAAAAAAACCTCTGTTTCTAACGCCGGAGTTTATTACAATAGGAAGCAATGTGCGAATATGGAGCGATGCAAGAATAGAAGGTATAAGTAGTTATGCTCACACTCAATTCAATCCACATGTCATACTAGAAGACGGAGTGTCGTTTCAGCAAAGGTGTCATATTACAGCGGCCGATACGCTGATAATAGGAAAGAATACCGTTGCTTTATTTGATGTAATGATTACAAATATAGATCATGAATATGAATGCATCGATTTACCAATAGGGAGTCAACCTTTAATTGTAAAAGAAACAAAAATAGGTGAGAACTGTTTTATAGGGAGTGGTGCTAAAATACAAGCTGGAACAATATTAGGCCGACATTGTGTAGTTGGTACAAATGCAGTTGTAAGAGGATGTTTTCCTGATTATTGTGTAATAGTAGGTGTACCAGCAAAAATAGTAAAACGCTATGATGATGAAACATTAAAGTGGAGAAAAACAAACAAAAACGGAAGGTTTATCAATGAAGTATAAAAATATACTTATTACCGGTGGTGCTGGGTTTATAGGCTCAAATTTAGCTTTGAAACTTATAGAAAATGGTTGCCTAGTTACAGTTTTAGATAACCTGTCGCCCCAGGTGCATGATGAAAATTCACCACTTTACAATAGTATAAAAGATAAAGTTAACTTTATAAACGGTACTGTATTAAGTTACGATGATTGGAAGGAAGCTCTAGAAAATATAGAAGTAGTAGTTCATTTGGCTGCAGAAACAGGTACGGGCCAGTCTATGTATGAGATAGAAAAATATACAGATGTAAATATAAAAGGTTCATCAATATTTTTAGACATACTAGCAAACGAAGAGCATAGCGTAAAAAAAATGATAATAGCATCTTCTAGATCTATCTATGGTGAAGGTAAATACGAGTGTATTGTCCATGGCGTTGTGTATCCAGCTGAGAGGCAAGATAGGGATATGGCGAATGGTGATTTTAATGTTAAGTGTCCAGGCTGTAATATTGATGTAAAACTATTAGCAACAGATGAAAAGTCTAAAATACATCCTAGTTCAATTTATGGAGTTACAAAGCAGGTGCAGGAGCAGATGTTTTTAACTATGGGAAAATCTTTGAATATACCAGCAGTTGCATTTAGATACCAAAATGTTTACGGACCAGGGCAATCACTTTCAAACCCATATACAGGCATACTTTCAATTTTTTCCACAAGAATTAAAAACAATAATGACATAAATATATTTGAAGATGGAAAAGAGAGTAGAGATTTTGTGTATATAGATGATGTAGTTGATGCTACTGTATTGGGTATCGAAAATGATGAAGCAAATTATGAAGTATTTAATGTGGGTTTAGGTGAAGCTGTAGACGTGATAACTGTGGCGAATACACTTGTAAAAGAGTATTCAAGTGATTCAAAAATAATAATATCTGGAAGCTATAGGCTTGGGGATATTAGGGATAACTATGCTGATTTGGCTAAAATAAAAGAAAAGCTTGACTTTAAGCCAAAAATTGGATTTAAAGAGGGGGTCGGCAGGTTTGCTCAGTGGGTAGAAGGTCAAGAGATAGCGGATGACAAATATCAAAAAAGTATTGATGAGATGGGAGAGAAAGGACTTTATAAATAATGCATCAACTAAATGGAAAAAAAATTTTGTTTATTGCCCCCGAGTTTTTTAACTATCACACTGAAATTATAAGTGAATTGGAAGGTAGTGGTGCAAAAGTTGATTTCTACAAAGAAAAAATAAGAAACCCTTTCTATAAGGTTATTGTTAATTCAATCCCTTTTATTAAATCTAGCATTGATAATATTTTTCTAAATATTATGCAGAATAGTATTAAAACTAACTATGATTATGTTTTTCTGATTAAAGGTGAAATTGTTACACCTACTTTTTTAAATAAGATAAGGTCTAAAAATTTAAAAGCTAAATTTATTCTGTATCAGTGGGACTCTGTTAAGTTTAATTTAAATTTTTATACTATATATAGTATCTTCGATAAAGTAATTACTTTTGACATCATTGACGCTAAAAAATTAAATATCGAATATTTGCCACTTTTTTTTACAAAAAAATATCAAAATATCAAGCTTAATAAAAAGAAAGAATTTGACATTGTCTTTTTTGGTACTCTGCATGGAGATAGACTAGATGTTATTAAAAAGATTGTAAAAGAGTGCGATAAATATGGATTGGTTTTTAAATATCATTTGTATATTAAAAAACTACTGTTATTAAAAAAAATATTTACGCTTGAAATAAAATTAAAAGAATTAAAATATTTAAGAACTTCGACTGTTAGTAGTGAAACAATAATACAAAATTATAGTCAATCGACATCTGTTTTAGATATTCAATTGCTAAACCAAGATGGTCTAACAATGAGAAGTATCGAGGTTCTAGGCTCAGGTTTGAAATTAATTACTACGAATAATAATATTACAAATGAAAGTATATATAATAAGTCATGTGTCCAATTAATAGATAAAAACAATATAAGCTTAGAAATAGATTTTTTCAAAGTGCCGTGTGAAGTTAATATGCATGAATATAGATTAAATGAGTGGTTGAAAAAGATATTTGAATTTTGATGCTATCATGAAAATAACGAAATCAAATTATTATAAGCACCTGATTATATATTTTTTTGCTCTTATATTTCTGTTTTATGTATTAAAGACTATTGGTATAAGAGAGGCTAAATGGCAGCATCTTTTGCTGTTTATAGCATACATCCCTATTGTTTTCTTATTCAAGAAAGTTCAGATATATCCTTTATTTCTTTTTTCTTGGTTTGTTACCTATTCTGTAGTTATAAGCTTATTGTCCTATTCTGTTCTTTCGTCAATCACCTATTTTATAGTTTTTTCATTTATATTCTTGATGTTAAACTTAATATTAAGTAGTAGAATTATTGTTTCAATATTTTATTTGAAACTTACTTCGATATTATTAATGTCGATACCTTTGTTTAGTGTTGTAAATCAACTGATAGGATTAAATTGGTATCAGCCATTTTCGATCAATATATCTGTTCTTGATTTTTATTGGGCTGCAACCTTCCCTTTTTTATTTTTAAACTTGAATAGATGGTATAGGGTGGCATTACTTGTTTTTTCTGTGATTTTAGCCATAATGCATGATGCAGATGCGGTGGTTTTGATTATTCCTTTTGTGGTAATCATGTCATACCTTGAGAAATATCAATTTGTTCGTTATTTGGTTATACATTTTTCGAAAAATGTATTTATTTACTTGTTTGTAGTTTCTGTTGCAAGCATGATTTTTGTTGAGTTGTATTTCAACTTAGATATTGAAAGCCTATTAAATCAAAAGGGGACGTTAAAGGCTGAAGGGGTGGGGTACCACAAAAGGCTTGCCTTAATTTATGAAGGTTTTTATTTTTCAATGCAAAACTTTATTTTTGGGGTGGGGTATGGGATTGATAACTATTTTAATTATGCAGGTGGAGAAGTTACTAATGCTCCACAGTTCTTCCCTTTCACCATTATCATTTACTCAGGAGTTGTTGGTTTCTTTATCATTACATTAATGCTCTCTACTGTTTACAAACAAATATTACGTAATTCACAGTATGAATATGCAATGTCGCTATCGTTATTTGGTTTTTTTCTAATGATTTTAATACACGAGTATTTATTCAACCCCCTTTCTATGTTTTCATTGATTACATTAGCGTTCTTTTCGCATTACCCAAAAAAATAATGTACGCGCATAATTAAGGTTTAACTTTTTGTTTTAACTGCTCGATCACTGGGAGGTGACGTGAAACTTTCTGTTCTTATGTCTGTTTATAATATAGAGCGTCCGGAGTATCTTGCGGAGTCTTTGCAAAGTCTTGTCGAACAATCGTTGAGAGCCAATGAAATTATTTTAGTTGAGGATGGTCAAATAAGCAATGAATTACAGGAGGTTATAGAAAAGTTTAGGAATACCTTGTGCATTAGAACTATTAAGTTAAATACTAACGTTGGATTGGCATCCGCACTTAACGTGGGCTTGTCGCACTGTCTTTATGACCTGGTTGCAAGAATGGATACGGATGATATTGCCTTGCCAGAGCGATTCAAAAAACAAGTCGATGTATTAAATAATAATTCCGATGTTGATGTGGTTGGGGCTTTTGCATATGAGATTGATGGAGAAGGTATAAGAGGGCGGTTAAGAAAAATGCCCGTTTCTCATGAGGCTATATTTGATAACTTGTTTACTTGTCCGTTTATTCATCCATCGGTTGTGTTCAGAAAAGATAAGGTTATTGGCTTGGCTGGTTATAACGAATCATTAGTACGCAGACAGGATTATGACTTATGGTTTCGTTTCGCTAAAGCTGGAATGGGGTTTTATAATATACCTGAGCCTCTTTTGTTGTATCGATTTACTGCGGCAACACACTCCCGTCAATCAATGAGATTAATGTTTTCTCAGGCTATTATTGGCTACAAAGGTGTACGGTCACTTGAGCAGTCCTATGTCAAAGCATTATATTGTTTTATCCCTTTGTTTCGCTCTTGTTTGCCCAAAGCTGTGCGACATTATGTTTATAAGTGGATGAAGAAATATGATCCACGGGAACTTCAATGAGTAATGTATTAATAACTGGAGCAACAGGCTTTATTGGCAAAGCATTAGGAAAAAAGGTGCCATATATCAATACCTTCGCCAAATTTATTGAAGAAGTGAGGGAGTAGGCTGTGCTTTCATTTAAATGTAAAGGATTAATTGTTAGCGTCATTTCCAGCCACATAAAACAATGCCACACTATCACCTGTGATTAACAGTAGGGATATTTAAATGGCACCAACACCTAAGCAACAGGCAAAACATTTCTGGTCAGAACATCTTGAGCAATGGCAAACATCTGGGCTGTCCCAAGCCGCTTATTGCCGAAAGCATGATTTGTGTCAGCAAAAATTTAGCTATCGCAAGCGACAGGCTGATATTTTTTGTGTGGGTAAACCAGAGAGATCAACAGGGTTTACTCGTGTTGAAGTTAGTCCCTTGGTTTCTTCATCTTCTGGTGCTGGCCTGTCGTTACGTTTTAATGAGGCAATATGTATTGAAGGTATTACAGCTGATAACTTACTACTTGTTCAACCTTTGCTTTCCTTATTGCGATGACTGTTGTTATCCGACCATCTGCTGCGCTAACAGAGGTGTATTTATATCGACAGCCCATTGATTTTCGCAAATCTCACCGAGGTCTTTCTGCCATTGTTGAATGCGAGTTAGGCCATAACCCTTTTGCTGGGCATTTGTATGCGTTTACCAATAAACGACGCAATAAGATCAAATGTCTTTTCTGGGAAAATAATGGCTTTGTACTTTATTACAAGGCGTTAGCTGAAGAGCAGTTTAAATGGCCGCAAGGGGAAGATGATACGGCGATACTTTCAGGTCAGCAGTTAAATTGGTTATTGGATGGCTTGGATATTGATGCCATGAAGGGACACAAATAACTGCATTATGAGTCGGTTTTTTAAGCATTTTTTGATGGTTTTTTTGTTCTGTATTGCACCTGAAAATGCTATAATAAGCACATGGATTTAGCCAATATTTCAACTATAAAACAACAAGATAAGGAGCGGTTTTCGCTGTCTGAAAGCACTGCTTTGTTGCTTGAAAAAGAACAGGCTATTGATGAACTGAACCGTGTTGTTGATTCTAAATCTGAAGTCATTTCTAAACAGAAAAAGCATATTGCTATTTTAGAAGAAGCCTTACGTTTATCTAAAATAAAACGCTTTGCGCCTTCCAGTGAACAATCTCAGCAAATGTCTTTATTTGACGAAGCTGAAAACGAGGCCGATTCTGATAGCGATGAAGCATTAGACCCTGCGCTTGTCTGTAATGATGAAGAAACCATTGAAGACGAGCAACCTGCTTCATCGACTGAAGCAAAGAAAAAACCAGGCCGTAAACCTTTTTCAGATAAATTACCCCGTGAACAAATCTTTCTTCGCTTAAGTGATGAAGAAAAACGTGGGGCAATCGATACCTTCTTTACCAAAGTCAAAGAAGAGCTGGATATTATCCCTGCCAAAGTACGTGTTCTTGAATATATGCAAGAAAAAGCGGTTTTTGTTGAATCGGTAAATGGTGAAAACAAACGCCTGCTTAAATCAGCGCAACTACCAAAACATCCTATTGGTAAAGCCATGGGCAGCATTAGTCTGATGTGCTTTGTTCTGATTGCAAAATATGCTGATGGTTTACCTTTATATCGACAAGAAAGCATTTTATCCCGTTATGGTGGTGACATATCCAGAGCCACTTTAGCCAACTGGGTTATTGCACTGGCTATACAATTGCAACCTCTGATGAACTTGATGCGAGAACACCAGCAGTCAGGTTCGGTGATTATGGCTGATGAAACACGGGTTCAAGTGTTAAAAGAGCCCGACAAGCCTGTTACCTCAGATAAATATATGTGGGTAACCCTGGGCGGACCGCCTGGCGAGAAAAGCATCCTGTTTGAATACGACCCTTCCCGTAGTGGAGAGGTACCTTTGCGCCTGCTCGATGGCTATACAGGCTATCTGCAAACGGATGGCTATTCTGGCTACAATGCCGTGTGTAAAAAAAATGGTAACATCCAGTTGGGCTGTTGGGATCATGCACGCCGTAAATTTAAGGATGCTCAAAACGCACAACCCAAGCCAAAAAAGGGCAAAACCAAGAAAATATCAAAAGCAGATAGAATGCTTAGCCATATCAATCAACTCTATATCATAGAACGGCAAATAAAAACCTTATCCATTGATGAAAAGTATCAGCAACGCCAACAAAGAAGCGTGCCTGTGTTGAATAAGATCAAAACCTATTTGGAAGACAACCAGCATAAAGTACCCAAAGATAGCTTAACGGGAAAAGCGATGACTTATCTGAGTAACCAATGGAAAAAACTGACGGTCTATTGTAGCAATGGCGAACTCAATATCAGTAATATCCTTGCTGAAAATGCCATACGTCCTTTTGTCATTGGCAGAAAAGCATGGTTGTTCTCAGATACACCCGCAGGTGCACGTGCCAGTGCCACACATTACAGCTATCGGTGTTTTTCAAGCTAGTTTTCGCCTAAATATTTTTAATCCTTATTTTCTACACGATCAGGGTTCAACAAAACAGAGCCTATTGGCTTCCAGTTTCGTGTTGATTTAGACCACCGTCTCGGATTCTTTTGTTGCATTTTAAGATAGAGCTGATGACGCGCATTTAATACTGCTTTATCCTCCCCTTGATGCCTCTGTATTGGGGTTACAAATCTAATTCTGCTATGTCGATGCTCATGGTTATAC
>Ga0105358_10000496_pt1 | contig 19662 bp, 16 predicted proteins | sample GOMGulsemesocosm_5_FD_83509 | JGI IMG/M metagenome (GOLD analysis project Ga0105358, IMG submission 83509) | Methane-oxidizing microbial communities from mesocosms in the Gulf of Mexico - GOM15C Gulf of Mexico | ecosystem: Environmental > Aquatic > Marine > Cold seeps | place: Gulf of Mexico... | reverse complement strand
CACTAAAATACCGGCCCCCAATACAACCAATTGTAATAATACAAAAAACTCATCGTGCACTTCAGTTGTATGTGTTAACCACATTGAGCTAAGTACACTAACCGCAATACTGGCGACGAGCACAAGCATAAAAGCAAAATTCCCATAACTGTCAACCTTAACCAATGTCGTCACCTGTACATCATTGGGTGAATTAACAAATAAAGAAAAGCTAGCAAGTAAAGCAACACTAAAAATAGTAAGCGCAAAAATTAATATTAGCTTTTGCGATCGCCGCCACGCGATTAATAATAAAGATAAAACAATACCAAAAGCCACAATCAATACAGGTAATAAACTATGTAACATCAGCTGAGTCATTTGCTTACTCCTGTCGTGTTATTTAACGCGAATTTGATACTATCACTTTGAAAGAATTCCAAAAGACTATTAGGGTAAAGTCCAATAAATAGAAGTAGTGCTAGTAAGGAAGAAAAAACCAGTAACTCTCTTGATGATAAATCATTAATAGCTTGGTGCTTAACTTGGCTTTTGCCATGAAACACACCTTGAAATAACACCATGCCATAAATTGCCGAGCCAATGAGTCCAAAAGCCGCAAGAATGGTTAACATAGGGTAGCGTTGATAGGCACCAACCAGTGATAAAAACTCAGCAACAAAATTGGCAAGTCCCGGTAAGCCAAATGCAGCAGCACTAAAAGCTAAAGCGAAACCACCCATCCGTGGTGCATTTAACCAAAATCCGCCCATCTCATTTAAATTTCGCGAGTGAATACGGCTATAAATCATACCCGCTAGCGCGAATAAAGCCGCACTACTTAAGCCATGTGCTACCAGTGTTAACACTGCGCCTTGATACGCTAAAACATTAAAAGAAAATAATGCCAACATAACAAACCCCATATGACTAATACTGCTATACGCCACTAAACGCTTAAGATCTTGTTGAGCAAAAGCCATTTTTGCGCCATATAAAATACTCACCACACCTAACGTTGCCGCAACAGGAGCAAAGTTTAGGCTAGCTTGTGGAAACAATTGCAACACAAATCGAATAAGACCATAGGCGCCAGTTTTAAGTAGTACACCGGCAAGTAAAACACTACCTGCAGTGGGCGCTTGTGTGTGCGCATCAGGTAACCATGAATGAACTGGTACTGACGGCAATTTAACAGCAAAAGCAATAAAAAATCCCAACATTAAATACTGACTTAAAAACTGTGGTAAATCGAGGGTTAACCAGTCTTGATATAAAAAGCTCAACTGCCCAACTTGTTGATAATGAATAATCGACATAGAAATAATTGCCACTAACATTATTAAGCTACTCACTTGGGTAAAGATGAAAAACTTAATTGCAGCAAAGTGCCTATTTTCATGCCCCCAAATTGCGATCAATGCCGTCATGGGTAGCAGCATAACCTCCCAAAAAAAGAAAAACAAAAACATATCAACCGCGGTAAAAACACCGACAATACCCGCTATTGAAGCCAGTAAATTAAAATAATAAAAACCCACCTTGTCATTAATTTCTTGCCAAGAAACCAACACGCAAATTAAGGCTAAAAATAACGTTAACGACACTAACACTATGTTTAAATAATCAAGTGCTAGCGCATACTCGATATGAAAACTAGGGATCCATGCAACACGCACTAAAATCTGAAGAGTGCTAAAATCATACTCTGTTGTATTCAGTGCAATAGCAAAATAACCACTTATTACCAGCACCGTTAGCAATGAAATCCACCTTGCACTTTGCGCCTTTACGCCTTCTAAAAGCCACGCTAAGGCGCCACCAAAAAGTAAGCCAAACATAACCAATGTTATACTCATTAGCTTGCCTCCGTCGAAAGAGCACCAACACTCAAGACTAACAATAATAAAAAAGTTACCAAACCAATGGCAGCGGCATACCAACGTAATTTTCCTGTTTGACCACTTTTAAGTACGTCATGACATAAAACAACATACCAAGCATTCAGCATGATCAATTGATCAAAAATGTCGCGACGATTCAATTTAGCCAAAGAACAATAAGGCTTCACTAAAAGCCAATGATAAAGACAATCAAAACCCAATCCTTGGCGGCAAAAATTAGCGATTCCACTAGTGCTTTCACTAAAGTTATTTTGATTCAAACCAGCACTACCTTTACTACGGTAGGAAGAAAAATAGAACCAAGAAAAAATAATACCAACAAAGGGTGTCGCAATAGCAATGGTATGTAGCCAATTTGGTTCACTCTTAGTAGAGCGAGCTACAAGAGGAAATACTTGAGTTAAACTCATGTCAATAATATTAGCAAACATACCGCCAACCAGTGATAAAGCAGCCAACGCTATCAAGGAAATTTTTAATAATTTACTTGAAGAGGGTTGTAAATTTTGCTCAAAACGACTTTCTCCCATAAAGGCAAGAAAGAATAACCTACAACTATAAATACTGGTGAGTAAAGCACCGAATATTGCACAATACCAAAGTAGAGGTCCCGCAGTATTTGATGACCAAAGTTGCGCTATAATCGCCTCTTTAGAGAAAAAACCAGAGCTTCCCGGTAACGCCATCAAACACACTAAACCAACAGCAAATAAAGCCGTTTCAAAAGGTAAACGTTTTAATAGGCCGCCCATTTTAAACAGGTTTTGCTGATGGTGTAGAGCAAGAATAATTGCCCCTGCCGTTAAAAATAATAATGCTTTAAAAAAAGCATGAGTCATTAAATGAAATACACCCGCAGAAAAAGCCCCAGCCCCCAAAGACAACATCATATAACCAATTTGACTCATGGTTGAATAGGCCAAAACTCGTTTAATATCGCTTTGCGCTAATGCAGCAACACCGGCAAGTAATAAGGTTGCTGCGCCAAGCCAAGCAACATAGTTCATCACCTCTGGCGCAAGTAAAAATATTCCATTCATACGCGCAATTAAATACACACCCGCAGTTACCATAGTGGCGGCATGAATAAGCGCACTAACAGGCGTAGGTCCGGCCATGGCATCAGGTAACCAGGTTTGCAGTGGCAACTGAGCTGATTTTCCAACTGCGCCACCTAATAGTAATAAAGCGATCCAATACGCCTTATCATCACCTGTTATCCATAAGGTTTGCGCACTTTGGGTTATATCAACAATGGTTAACTGCCCTAACTCTTTAAACAGCATAAATAAACCAATTGCCATCGCAGTATCACCAACACGGGTAACAATAAATGCTTTTCTTGCTGCCAAAACATTTTCTTTCTCTTGATACCAAAAACCAATGAGCAAAAAGCTACATAAGCCAACACCTTCCCAGCCTAAATACAACAAAACTAAATTGTCTGCCAATACTAAAATTAACATGGCAACAATAAATAAATTCATATACGCCATAAAGCGGCTAAAGTTTTCATCTTCTTTCATGTAAGCAGCGGCAAAAACATGGATCAATAAGCCAATACCACTAACAACTGAAATCATCACCGCAGATAAACCATCAAGATAAAAATTGATATTGATACTCGCGGTAGTTTGATTAGCTCCTTCAGTCAACGATAGCGAAAACCAAGTCCATAAATGACTAGTAATTACTGGGACATCTACAGATAGTTGAGTAACAACAAATAAACTAGATAAGGCACTTAATACCATAGCACCAATACTCAGGCTTGCTGCCACACGCCAAGATAGGCATTTGCCAAAACCAATTAACAGTAAAAAACTGATTAATGGATAAAAAGGTAAAAAGGCTAAAACTGTTTCTGTCATTAAAGGGATCATAGTGTCATTCATGCATCACCCTTTTAACTTACTAAGTAGGTCAATATCAAGTGACTTAAAGCGATGCTGCATTTGAATTAACAAGGCCAAACCCAAGGCAACTTCTGCAGCAGCTAATGTCAAAATAAGAATAAACATCACTTGACCATCTGCTTGCTGCCAAGCACTACCGGCACCAATAAAGGCAACACCAACCGCGTTAAGCATCACCTCTAAACTCATCAGAATAAATAAGGTATTTTTGCGCGTAATAACACCGATAAAACCGATAACAAAGAGAATACTTGCCAATATAAGTATATGACTCAGAGGGATAGCTATCATCCGTGCTCTCCTATGTCTTTTTTCCGATCTAAGCCAACGCCTTCAGGTTTAGCGAAATGATAACCGCCTATTAACCCTGCCAATAAGAGAAAAGACGCTATTTCTACCGCAAGTAAATAAGGTCCATAAAGCAATATACCCACCTGCTTAGCGTCAATAGTATTGGAGGTGAGCTTTGCTTGAATTTCACCACTGTTAATGGCATAAACTAATTCGGTCAACAACAATAGCGCCAATAAAAAAGGGCCAAACCAAAGGTTAAATTTATTTACTTTACTACCATCAACACGGCCATTCACGCTAGGTGCATGTAATGTTTCATCTTGTCCTAGACCAAACATCATAATGGCAAAAACAAACAAGACTAAAATAGCACCTGCATAAACAATCACTTCTAAACCCGCAGCAAAAGGCGCCCCCATCAAATAAAAACACACCGCTACCGCTAACAATGACACGACTAAATACAACAGAGCATGTACGGTATTTTTTCCCGTAACCACCTTTAAACTAGCGACAATGGCTAACAGTGCAGCAAAGTAAAAAGTTAATTGCAAAGGGGTTAACTCCATAAAAATGCTCATCATGGCATCAACCCCTTAATATTTATCGGTGGTTTTTCTTGTTGCGCATCACCTTTCGCTTTACGCTCACCATTAATGTCTACTTCTATACCGCTATGACGATAGAAACTATAGTCGTGATACTTGCCTACGCCGTTAATCAGTAGGTGTTCTTTTTCATATACTAGGTTTTGTCTGTCGTATTCAGCCAATTCAACATCGGGCGTTAATTGAATAGCATAAGTAGGACAAGCTTCTTCGCAAAAGCCACAAAGAATACAGCGTGAAAAATTGATACGAAAAAAATCTGCACGTTTTCGGCCATCATCATCTATCGTTTGTTGTAGGGCTATACAATCTACCGGGCATGCCGCTGCGCATAAATTGCATCCAACACAACGTTCTTCACCATCGGGATCACGCGTTAAGACAATACGTCCACGATAACGCGGCGCCAAATAAGGTTTTTGCTCAGGATATTCAACCGTGTCAGCTTTGGTAAAAGTATGTTTTAACACTAAGCCCATTGTTCTTAGTTGGCTAAAAATCATATCGAATGCAGCACTAACAGTGCCTTGTTTTTTATATTTACCCATAAACACCTCCCAATTTAAAGGCAGCAGTTACCAATAAATTTAATAGCGCCAATGGCAGCATATATTTCCAGCCAAAGCTTAGTAGCTGGTCAAAACGAGGACGTGGCAGTGACGTTCTCAGTAAAATAAAGAACATCACAAAGCCGAGTATTTTTAAAATAAACCACACCAAGGGTGGCAACCATGATGCTAAGGGTTCTGGCATCAACCAACCACCAAAAAATAGCACTACTGACATTGCTGAAATAAGGGTGACACTCAAATATTCACCCAAAAAGAATAAGGCAAATTTCAAACCCGAATATTCGGTATGAAAGCCCGCAGTAAGCTCTGTTTCTGCTTCAGGTAAATCAAAAGGTAGTCGATGACTTTCGGCAATACCGGCAATAAGAAAAATAATAAAACCGAGAAACTGTGTTTGAATAAGCCAACCGCTTTCTTGAGCCAGTACTATTTCTCGTAAATTGAAACTTCCCGTAAGCAAGACTACCCCCATAACGGATAACCCCATAAACACTTCATAACTGACCGTCTGCGCGGCAGCTCGCATGCTACCTAAGAGTGCATACTTAGAATTAGAAGCCCAACCAGCAAGCACAACGCTATAAACAGAGAGAGACGCCATGGCAAGGAAAAACAATAACCCAATATTTAAATCAGACACACCGATACTTGGCGAAAAGGGGATGACTGCAAAACTCATTAACACACACACTGCACCAATTACTGGGGCAATAGTAAAAACTAAGCGATCACTAAAAGGTGGGATCCAATCTTCTTTACCAAGAATTTTTAATAAGTCAGCTAATGATTGTAAAATACCATATGGCCCAACTCTATTTGGACCTAAACGGTCTTGCCAAATGCCTATCATGCGTCGCTCAACCCACACCAACATAGCGGCAATAGGAATTAGCAGTGCGATAATAATCGTCATTTCAAGTAACTTAAATAAAGTATCAAGCATTTGAATTTCCCTCGGCTTTACTTTCATTGGTAATGAAAGAAATAGGAACTGTTTGATCTTGTTTTTTAAGCCTAATTAAAATATCTGCTTTTTCTTGTTGCGCAATTTGTTTACGATTACTCTCGACTTGATGAAAGTCAGTCACCTCTTCGGTCGTTGCTATATTGATATTTTTCGCTGTGATAATTAAATTATTTATCGACATTGGTAATTCAAATAAGCTCACTAACACAACACTTTGAGATTGATTACTATTAATTTTCACTCTGCCAAATAGTTGTTGTTCATCAATAGTTAACTTTAAAACATCATCGGTAGAGTAATGATTTAGTCTCGCAAACTCTGTCGATAATTCAATAGTATTACCAGTAAACATCAATATAAATTCAGGTAGATTATGGGTTTGTTGGTCAGCTAAAAACCAAGGAATGTTTTGAATGAGCGTTAAATCACCATCTCGTTTGAGTACTTCACACGGCCACAATTTGTCGAGTTTCTCTTCAATATTTTCTTCTGCTGTATCGTCAAAAAAAACCGACAAACTCAGATTAAGTAAATTCTCATTGCCTTTATGATGCAACTCACCGTTTATTTCTTGTTGATGTTGAAAAATTGATTGATTAGAATTCCAGGCAGGAGCCCAAGCATAAGGCATATTATGGCTGCTATTGGCATCATCACCTTCCATTGAAAAACGTAAACCTTCTGGGTTATTACTATTTTCTAAAAAAGTTTTACTTTCATGTACTGATTGATTTGCAGTCATCGCAGTACGACCGCTAGCTCGATGAGTTTCTCGAGCTACATTGCTATTTTGTTGCTGACAAGTCATAACTTGCAGTGCCCATGGCTCCCCGTGTTTAGCAAAAAATGATTGTAGCTGCGTTAAACTAGCAAAGCTCACTTCTGGATGAGTTAACAGGTGTTTAGCTAATAAACCAAGCCAATACCAGTTTTCCATAATAGGTTTAACAGCAATATGTGCTGAACTAAAACGTTGTAATCTACCTTGATAATTTACGAAATGACCATTACTTTCACTTACCGCTGAAACAGGTAAAACAATATCAGCCATTTTGGTTAGTTGATTATCGGTGTGATCTAGCACTATCATGGTTTTACAGTGCTGACGTAGTTGCTGTAACTGCTGGTGACTTAACTGCGCTAAATCATGCTCAAGAATCAATAAGCTTGTGGACGGCACTTTATTTTCACTATGGCGAGTTGAGCAACGGTTAATAACCTGCTCGATGGATAAACTATGTTCGTTAAAAAAGTGAAGGTTGCCGACGCTATTACACTCCGGTGCTACCACGGTAAGTTCAGGTGAATAACAATGAGATTTTTGTGATAAACAAGCCATCAAATTATCGATAGCGTTCAACAACAGGGGTGACTTTAAACTCAGCCCAGTAACAATTAGTGGCATTTTTGCTTGAGACAAAGCATTCGCGAGTAATAACAGAAACTTACTTTCTTGATCAGACAGCTCTTTACTCACACTTTCTTGGCTAGAGCACTTTTGGTTAGCACTTTCAACAGTATTACCTTGTTGTGCTTTAAGTGGCACAACAATATGACTAATAAACTCTGCATGTAACATTTGCGTTAAGTGCTCAACACAGGTAATAATTTTCTGTACAGATAAAATCAACGCACCGTTTGCTTGTTGATCAAATTCACTTTGCTGTGCTTGTATCGAAAACATTGGCGTTGTCGTATTTCCTGCATAAGTGCGCACCGCAGAATCTTGCCAGTGTTTCACCCCAATACTATCGGCTTTATCACGAGCGGCATTTCTCAAGAGTTGTTTAATAGTTAACGCTAAGCGCGGTGCTGTTTGTGCTATGTTTTCGCCAATAAGCACAACCAGATCATGTTCTTTCGCCTCACTACCCTGATGAACTCTATGTTCCATTCCGCTTAAGCTTTGTTGTGGATATTGCGCTAATAATTGCTTGTGTCGTAATGCTAATTGCATTTCTTGATTGGTATAACCTAAAGAGAAGTTTTCTTTGCCCACTAAATGCTTCATTAAACGGTTGGCTTCAAAAGATGCTCTTGCTGAGCCAATACCAATAAAGCTTTCGCCGCTATGTTCGCTCATTGCTTTAGCAAAGCTTTTCTCATTGAATGTACCCAAACTTGGTTCGCCTACCTTATTATTTACCCCCTTGATAGTACTAATACGCGCCATTGAGTTAACAAAACCAATACCAAAGCGCCCACGATCACATAAAAAATACCCATTAAGCTCATGATTGTAACGATTCATCACCCGCCTAACAGAGCCATAGCGTTCACCTATACTAGTATTACAACCTATTGAGCAATGAGCACACACCGAAGGGGCAGACTGTAAATCCCACTTACGGGTATAGTGAGCAGAAAATAACTTATTAGTAAAAACTCCTGTGGGACAAACTTCTACTAAGTTACCGCTAAAGGCACTTTCTAAAACGCCGTCTTTTTGCCTGCCAAAATACACCTGATTACGTGAGCCAAAGACATCAAAGTCTTTACCGCCAGCGTAGTCTTTATAAAAACGTACACAACGATAACAAGTAATACAACGATTCATTTCATGCCCAACTAACTCGCCTAAATACTGGTTAGTAAAGGTACGTTTTCCGCCTCGATATTGACGAGCACTATGTCCCGTCATCACTGTCATATCTTGCAAGTGACACTCACCACCTTCTGCACAAACAGGACAATCATGGGGATGATTGGTCATCATGGCAGCAATAACTTGCTGACGAAATTTAGCTGAAGCTTTGTCAATTAATCCAATACGCATACCATCAACGACGGGAGTCATACATGACATAACCAGTCGGCCACGGGTATCATTTTCATCCATGTATTGGGTAACCGCACATTGGCGACAAGCACCCACTGACCCCATCGAAGGGTGCCAACAAAAATAAGGAAGTTTTAACTTGTTTGATAAAACGCCAGCAAGCAAATTATTTTCAGGCGACACTAGATAAGGCACATCATCAATATAGACAGTGATTTTGTTGCTTTTCATTTTACCGGTAACATCATCACTCATCATTTTCACCCCCTTGATTTACGCCCTCTCTCACTCTCTTTTCTGACTCTGTTTGCTCTCTTTGCTGCTCGTTGTTGCTAGATTTATAAGGACAGCAACCTTGTTCGATATGTTGTTCAAAATCATCTTTAAAATATCGCATGGCACTTTTTAGCGGCTCTACCGCCCCTGGCGCTAAGGCACAATGAGTTTTGCCTAACCACATAAAATCACATAAATCTTCTAGTTGCGCCAGATCAGCAGGCGAACCTTTCCCTTGTTCAATACGCGTTAGTATTTCTACCACCCATGGAGTTCCGTCTCGACACGGCGTGCACCAACCGCAAGATTCTTGAGCAAAAAAACGCAATAAATTAAGCACCATAGCGACGGGACAATGTTTGTCACCTAACACAATCAAACCACCGGTACCTAAACGGCTACCCGCTTTGCCAATAGAGTCAAAATCCATTGGAGTATCAAGATGTTGCTCAACGAGAAAATCAGTAGAAGCGCCACCCGGTAATAAACCTTTTAGGTTTACATCATCTTTCATGCCGCCAGCATAGTCATAGAGTAACTCCCGAATGGTTACTCCCATAGGTAGCTCCCACACGCCGGGATTTTTTACCTGTCCGCAAGCAGCATACATTTTTGTACCGGGATCACTATTAGGCGATAAATCTTTAAACCACTGACTGCCATGCTTGAGAATATGGGGCAAATTACTTAAGGTTTCGACATTATTAACCACTGTTGGTTTGCCAAATAAACCACTCACTTGTGGAAAAGGCGGCTTAGCTCTCGGGGTTGCTCGTTTGCCTTCTAAAGCATTAATTAATGCCGTTTCTTCACCACAAATATAACGACCAGCACTGGTATGAAGATATAAATCTAATTGGTATTTACTGCCTTGAATATTTTTACCTAACCAATTGTTTTCGTAGGCTTGGTCAATCGCCTGTTGTAAGCGAGTGGCCGCTACATGATATTCACCGCGTAAAAATAAATAGGCTTTATTGGCGCTGATGGTGTAACTAGCAATAATCATTGCTTCAATGAGTTGGTGAGGAACGCCTTCAAGCAAGTATCTGTCTTTAAACGTTCCTGGCTCCATTTCATCGCCATTGCAAATCAAATAGCTCGGCTCCGCTTGCTTACTTTCATCTTGCAATGCCGGTACACAACTCCATTTCATTCCTGTGGGAAAGCCCGCACCACCTCGCCCCTTTAACCCTGAATCACTGACAATATCGAGCACTTCTTTAGGGGTTAATTGGGTTAATGCTTTTGTTGCCCCAATATAACCACCCGCTTGAACATAACCTTGAAGATCAAGAGGCTGATCTAAATTAACCAAGTGCGTTAATGGTTTAGTTAACGATTGAGATAAAGCTTGTTCTAGCCAAATTTCACTAGTCATACACTGCCTCCTGCGCTTTGGCTAAGCCCATTTAAAATGCTAACAACAGACTCATTAGTAAGAGAATGATAGTGCTGTCCATTAATCATCATTGCTGGCGACTTATCACAACTGCCTAAACAAACATTGGACAACAGCGTAAATTCACCGTCAGGGGTAGTTTGACCATAACCAATGCCGAGGTAGGTTTGAATAACCTTAAGGATTTCGTCATAACCAGTTAAATGACAGCTAATACTGTCGCAAAGGTGAATGACATAATGTCCTACTTTTTGTCGATAAATAAGATTATAGAAAGTCGCAACCCCTTCTAGCTGTGCACTCGATATTTGCAAGCATTGGGCAATAGCAATTAAACTATCATCGCTGATCCAGCCTCGATGTTTTTGCACAATTTTAAGCGCTTCAATACCTGCGGCTTCACGTGTTTCCATGATGGACACTTCATGCTCAATAACAGATAATTCAGCCGAACTAAGATACTGACGAAAATCAATTTCTTCATCCGTAACCATGATGCTAGGTATCCTTGGGTGTACACTAAAGTCACTGTTATTGTTACTCATCAATGCCAACCTCAACTTGTGCTTAATTTATGTTTAACTTACGCGTAATTTGCTTCTCAATTCATCGTTATTTATCTATCTACATCGGCCATAACGTAATCAATACTACCAAGCGTAGCGATTAAATCTGCCACCATTTGTCCTTTTGAAATTAACGGTAGCATTTGTAAATGGGCAAAACTGGGTGTACGAATTCGGGTACGATAACTCATGGTGCTGCCATCACTAATCAGGTGATAGCCCATAATGCCTTTAGTGGCTTCTACAAACATTGACACCTCTCCCACAGGGATCACCGGCCCCCAAGTAACATTGACAAAGTGGGGAATTAAGGTGTCAATATCTTGCATGGTACGCGTTTTATCTGGCGGTGTAGTTTGCGGATGCTCTGCTTTATATGGCCCAGCAGGCATATTATTTAAACATTGCTCAATAATACGAATGCTTTGACGCATTTCTTCCACGCGCACTTTACACCGGTCATAACAGTCACCTTTATGACCTAGCGGTACTTCAAAATCGAATTGGTCATAACCGCCATATGGCCGTTGTTTACGTAAATCCCACGCATATCCTGTTGCACGCAAACCCGGCCCCGTAATACCCCATTCCAACGCTTCTTTACTGGAATAAGCCCCAATATCAACAGTACGTTTTTTCAGTAAAGCATTTTGCATCACCATTTTTTCATACTCATCAAGACGCTTAGGTAGGTAGTTAACATAATCACGTACCAACTTATCCCAACCTTGAGGTAAATCTTGTGCAACACCACCAATACGAAACCAGCTTGGATGCATACGTGCGCCAGTAAACGCTTCAATAATGCCAAAGAGCTTTTCACGGTCGATAAACATATAAAAAATAGGTGATAATGCGCCAATATCTTGCGCAAAAGTACCGTAAAAAAGTAAATGGGAGAGAATACGAAACATTTCTGCGGTCATAATGCGAATAACTTTGGCTCTGTCTGGCACTGTTATACCAGCAAGCTTTTCAACAGCCATGACATAAGGGAAGTTATTCATTACTCCACCGAGGTAGTCGATGCGATCGGTATAAGGGATATAGCTATGCCAAGATTGACGCTCGCCCATTTTTTCTGCGCCGCGATGGTGATAACCAATATCAGGCACACAGTCGACAATTTCTTCACCGTCCATTTGTAAAACAATACGAAAAGCACCATGAACACTGGGATGATTTGGCCCAAGGTTTAAAAACATAAAGTCGTTATCTTCGCCATTAACACCGCTTTGGCGCTTCATGCCCCATACTTCTGGATCAAATTTTAATGCTTGTTGCTCTTTATCTTGTACATCTGGCGGTAACGTAAAGGGAGCCATTTCTGTCGCACGCGCTGGATGGGTTTTTAATAACGGGTGTCCTTGCCAAGTGTTTGGCATTAAAATCCGGCAAAGATAGGGGTGACCAATAAAATTGATACCAAACATATCCCACACTTCACGTTCATACCAATTAGCATTGAGCCAAACACGACTAACACTATCAATATTTTTATCATGGCTAGACAGTGCTACCTTTAAGCGAATATCTTGATTTCGTTGATGAGAACGTAAGTGATAGCTAACCGTGAAATCGCCAACATGATTCGCTTTGTGCTGACGCCCTGTTTCATCAATTGCACTTAAATCAAAGCACATATCAAAAGGTTTTGATAATTCATTTTTTAACGCTGCCATCAACTTGTAAATATTGACTTTATCAAGCCAAAAGCTAGGAATGTCATCAACAATATTTTCAACTGCGGTAACAGGAGTTAGTTTTACTTCTGGTACAAGCGCGGTAATTTCGTCAAATATGCTTATAACATTGACTTGCTGCCAATCTTTGCTGGCAGTAAAATCAATACAATTGTCTGCCTTAGCAATCATGACTCGCCCCAATGTTAATAGCCGCAATTAATATCCCCATTAATTCCTTCATTAAACTCTTCATTAAGACAAGTCCGGTGAATCTAGATTAGTAACTTGTATGCGACTTTCATGCTTAATATCTCTGAGTGAAGGTTTCGCGATTTGTGACACCGACTGCTCACCTACCACCCAACTTAACGGCCTAGGTTGATGTTGAATTTGATTTTGTAATAAAAGTAAACCTTCAAGTAGCGCTTCTGGGCGAGGTGGGCAACCGGGGACATAAACATCAACAGGAATAAATTTATCAACCCCCTGCACTACCGAATATATATCGTACATGCCGCCAGAATTAGCACAAGAGCCCATAGAAATGATCCAACGAGGCTCTAATAATTGCTCGTATAAATGTTGAATTACCGGTGCCATTTTACGAAAGCAAGTACCTGAAATTACCATTAAATCCGCTTGTCTGGGCGTGGCACGAATTACCTCAGCACCAAAACGCGCAATGTCATGGCGAGACGTAAAACTAGTCGCCATTTCCACATAGCAACAACTTAGCCCAAAGTTGAACGGCCAAATAGAATTTTTTCGTCCCCAATTAATCATGTCATCAAGCCTAGCCATGAAAACACTACGCTGTAACTCTTCCTCGCTCACTGAATTAGCTTTGCTCATTTGCTCATCAAGTTTTGCTTTGGTTAACGACCATTCCATTAAAATCGCTCCTTATTACTAACATTAAGCTGCTGTACACGAAGTGGTTGATGGCGCTTGTTCAATTCTAATGCGCCTATTCTGATGAGATAAACTAACGCGGCTAATAACACAAAAATAAAAATACTTGCCTCAATAAACCCTAGCCAACCCACCTCATCAAAGGCAATAACCCAAGCAAAAAGGAAAATAGTTTCTAAGTCAAAAATGACAAAAAAAATAGCGTACAAAAAGAAGTGATTACCAAAGCGAGTTTTATTGTTATCAATAGATATGATGCCTGATTCATAAGGCGTATTTTTAGCTCGGGATGTAGTTTTAGGTCCTAAGAAATAAGACAAAACCATCATGAAAATTAGCATAGCGATTAGAATAAGAAAATACGCCGCTATTGGCCAAATTTCGTTAACTTGACTAGTTAATTCCACTGCGCCCCCAATTCCTATGTTTATTATTATTGTTTATAAACAACTAGGATAAATGTTATTTTTGTTAGTTTATTTTTAAGACAACTTGCTAGCTGTCGAACTGTTTCATTATGGCTATTAATTTTTTTGGAAAAGTTGTTGTTTACAAAACAAGCATAGTAGACATTCATTAAATAAAAAGTAGAAAGTGAATTTTTTATTTGAATTCAATAGGGTTAGTGTAATGGAGAGTATTTCCGCTTAATAAACACTCACTTTTGCGAAGAAACGTCTTTTTATCTTTTAAAGAAACGTTAGGTTTTGCTGGTGGTTGTTTCGTATACGCTCTGTTTGCATCATATTAGCAACTACGCCTAATAAGAAACTGCAGCTTCGCCCAGTAAAAAATTACTATTATTTAAGACTTGATACCTGATAACATTCGATAAATCAAAGTAAACCATGAGACACTTTATATGAATAATAAGATAAAAATCATTACCAGCCTCTTTTTAATTATCACCCTGACAGCTTGTTGTGGCGGAGATGCAGCCATAAAAAAAATAGATAACTTTATTACTAAACAAGCAATAGATAAAACAGATATCGCCTGGAAAAGCCAGTTAAGTAAGCCGCCATTACTTACCTTTACGCAAGGTAAAGATTACTTTTGGGAACTACAAACAAACCAAGGTAATCTTACTATCAAGCTATTAACCGACTCAGCACCTATGCATGTTTCTAGTACAGTATATTTAACTAAACTTGGTTTCTATAATGGCTTAACTTTTCATCGTGTTATTCCAGGCTTTATGGCGCAAGGTGGTGACCCTCTAGGTAACGGTACTGGTAATCCTGGTTATAAGTATGATGGTGAGTTTGATGGTGAGGTAGGTCATAGCGAACCGGGCATTTTAAGCATGGCAAATTCAGGCCCTGGTACTGATGGTAGTCAATTTTTCATAACCTTTACACCTACGCCTTTTTTAGATGGTAAACATACTGTTTTTGGTAAAGTCGTCACAGATTTAGAAGGTAGCTTAACTAAAATTGAAGCGTTAGGCAGTAGAAGAGGAAGAACTAAAGAAGAAGTTAAAATCATTAAAGCAACAATCCGTATAGCTGACAGTATATAAACAACTGTAGACTTTTCGCTATAGCTTAACTCTCGAAGTGAATAAAAAAGAAGCGCTGAGCCTCTTTTTTATTCTGTTTAACTAGCTAAGTCTTTCCTAGCTATTTCCGTTATCAAATTGCTAACTCTAAGTAATAAGCCTCTGATTGATTGGTTTTGAGCGTGCAGCACTTCAACTAACTTAGTGCAGCTATCAACTAATGAATCACTGTAAGCGAACCCTATCAGCGCAACTATCTTCACCATACCTACCTCATCAAGCATCTTGCTACTTTCGTCTTGCTGTTCATAGACAATATTAACCAACTCAATAGTGCTGACCAACTTTTCCATTCGAGGGTTAAGCCTGATCAACGTTGCCGCCCGCTTGCTTGCAGCTCTATCAACAAGCTCTTTACTGGCAACTAACCTAGGTCGAGGAATTTTATTACGCTTAACTGATGACTTCCTTTTAACAACCTTGCGTTCTATTGACTCGCGATAGCTGAACTCACCATCGACAAACTGACCTATGTTAGTTACGCTCAATCGCTCAGACATTATCGCCGCGGACTTAGCCGTTTTACGAGTAAAATCTCTGTAATCCTCGGCAAAACCATGGGTAGAAATACATTGCGCTAAATCCAGTATTAACGCATTATTTTTACCCTTTGATGCGCGTAAACACCTACCAATAATCTGCAAATACAATCTTAATATTTTGGTAGGTCGCGCTAAAACAACGCAATCAGTAGTAGGGTCATCAAAACCAATGGTCAGCATAGACATATTGATTATTAGCCTAACCTCGTTTGACTTGTACCTACGTATGCTTTCATCATTATCACTATTCGCCCGCTGAGAATGAACAAGCTCATGCGGAACGTTTAACAAGTTGAAGGCCTCAGATAGCGCTTCTACGTGCTTGATGGAGTTAGCAAACAGCATAACCTTGCGACCATGAGAGAGTGCGTCATCAATTGTCTGCTGTGCAACTAAGGAGCAGTGCTCGAGTAAAATACAATCTAAACCTGAGACACTAAAATCACCACGGTACATCTTAACTGAACTGTAATCTATCTCTTGAGATAGGCTTGGTACTTTGTATACAGGTTTGGCTAATTCACCCAATTCAATCAGCTGTTTGGTAGTCGTCTCTTCAATCAATTGCATCGACTGATCAATATAAACGCCTAATCTATCAATGGGTGTGGCAGTTAAGCCTATAATCAAGTCCGGAGATAGCTCTTCACGCATGGCGATATAAACGCCCCCCATGCAGCCGACATGATATTCGTCACGTAAAAGTACATCGCACTCTATGTTTAGATGCTTTCGTCGGCCAAATGACTGCTCCATCACTAAGGTAACATCACCACCAGCGACATACTTGTAACCTGATTTAACCACACTAACAGACAGACCATTAATAGTGAGCGTGTGTAATAATTGAGGAATCAATGCCGCATTACGTAAACTTATTACGACTCTTTTATCAGGCATTGCTTGGCACAATTTAAGTATACAGATGCTTTTACCGCCACCGGTAGGTAGTGCGATAATGGAGTTAGCTCCGGCGTTAATTGCCTTACTGACGCTGTTAATCTGATAATCTTTTTCTAATATCTGCATGCAATACTACTCGGGCTTGTTACTTATATTGGTATTGTTAGCGGTCTTTTATTGTGATCGATAAACCGGTGAGCTCTCACCCTAAGCTTTCCCACAATGAAAACCCTCTACGATAAAACTAATGCGCGTGCACACAAGTATTGTCGAGAGCGGGCACCATTATACACAAACTAAGTAAAGATGCAGGATTCGTATCGCCACTTATTTTGAAAAATTAATTTATTGCCTAGCGACCACCTCTTTGCTTAGCATAGAGGTGGTCTCACTAAGAAGGGCCGTGACACGCTACTTATATCAAGTTTGACCTATTATATTCCCCTTGGCACCCACTCAGTAGAAACATAAACAATCAAGTTATTATCAGTTGAGTTATATAAATAATACAAACTTAATGATTATTTTTATTCACCTATTAATTTAGCAAATGATCACTTATCATTGCTATTATCGTTATATTACTACTCGTCAATAGAACCATGTCCAACAAACTGCCTGCGTTACACCTTTTTGCCGTTTTTGAAGCCGCTGCTCGCCATGAAAACTTTAAACAGGCTGCCGCTGAATTATTTATAACACCCTCGGCGATAAGTCATCAAATTAAAGCGTTAGAAGCTTTTTTAGGTTTTGAATTATTTCAGCGTAAAAGTCGTGGCGTAGCATTAAATGCAGCGGGAAAAATATATTTACACTATGTACAGCAAGGCATAAGTAAGCTTGAGCAAGGTACAAAAATTGTCAGGAATAAATTCTCTTCGCCTTCACTTAAAATATCAACTTTTCCTACAATGGCAAGTAATGTCATTATTCCGCAATTAAGTCATTTTCAACAAAAGCATCCTGATATTGATATTCGTATTGAAACCGGGATGAATGTTACCGACTTACGTTATGACGACTGTGATCTGGCCATACGCGTTGGAAGAGGCGATTGGCAGGGAGTAGTGGTTAAAAAGTTACTTAACCTTACTGCCCATGCAGTATGCTCTGCAGACTTTGCCAAAAAATATAAACTTACTTCACCTGAACAAATCAGCCAAGTACCGCTTATCGATCTTGCCAATATGAACAATGTTTGGTGCACTTGGGCCGAAGCTATGCAGCTACCTAAAATGGAATATCAGCATAAATTAACCTTTAGTAATTACGACGCGTCTTTACAGGCCGCAGAACAAGGGCTTGGTTTAGCGCTGGCGATAATGCCGGTTGAATATGCATTAATTGAACGTAATTTATTAGTATTACCGTTCGAGCAAGCCACTAGTTTTGACCAAGCACTCTATGCTGTCTATCGTGAAGAAGATCAAAACCGTCATGACATTCACTGCTTTTTAGACTGGTTAACCAAATCACCTAACCTGAATGCCATTTAATACGCCCTATCTTATAGGTGAGTTTAACTCACCCATACAGTGAATATTATCCTTTTGTAATACTTCCGCTAGATCACTAACATTACCTTATCAAATGTGTCGTTAATCATTATCTATTTTAATAATCAATTAACGGCTAAACTAAGGATGACATAATGTTTAATTCAAAAGTAATAGTGATTTATCGAATTGTTGCTCTGTTAATACTGAGTATACCTATTGCAGTCAATTTATTTAGTAAAGGGGATATTGTTAGCTCGATTATTTATGTACCATTAATAACACTGGGGTTATCAGGTATCGCTATTTTTATTGATGGCAAACTAGAAAGTTTATTAAATAGAGGGATAGCATTACCGAAATTTAAAGTACCTGTCGCCAATATTCAGCTAAAAACTCCAAACAATAAAATTCACTTTAGCAGCCATTGTTAGTTTTTATTACAACGGCTGCTGACGTACCAATAACAATGGCTGTGTAAGTTAATTATTCATCCCTAAATTAATGAATGATAAATGGGTTATATTGCTTTTATTTAGCATAAATTAACACTGAATATTTAACACTGGCTATCCAAGTTAATTCTAACTTCGCTACCCTTTGTTTTAAACTGAGTACAATTTACATGTTCACCTTAACATCAGCAAAAATTTCAGCCATTCCCACTAGCCTTATTACCGGTTTTTTAGGCGTAGGAAAAACCACCGCGATATTACAATTACTGGCCAATAAACCCAAAAAAGAAAACTGGGCTGTACTGGTAAATGAGTTTGGCGAAGTAGGCATTGACTCGGCATTACTCGCTGGTAACGTTACTAAAGGTGATAGTGATGAAAAAGGCATATTTATCCGAGAGGTACCTGGTGGCTGTATGTGCTGTGCTTCTGGAGTGCCTATGCAAGTAGCATTAAATCAACTTATTAGTAAAGCGAAACCTGATAGGCTAATTATAGAGCCAACAGGCTTAGGGCATCCAAAGGAAGTCATTGATGTGCTAACCAGTGGTAAATATCAAGAATTAATCTCGTTACAAGCAATATTCTGTTTAGTGGATGCCAGAAACCTTACCGATACTCGCTATACAGAGCACCCATCGTTTGTGCAACAGCTTAAAGTAGCAGATATTATTCTAGCGGCAAAAGCAGATAAATATTCAGCGAAAGATGAAGAGAATTTATCACGTTTTATTGCCAGAAATAATCTAACAGACAAAACATTGCATCTAATCCAGCAGGGTAACCTTGACCCTAGTTGGTTAGCGCAAGATCGTAATACCGTAATAGCTGCAAAACCAATTATT
>Ga0105358_10000494_pt1 | contig 19677 bp, 15 predicted proteins | sample GOMGulsemesocosm_5_FD_83509 | JGI IMG/M metagenome (GOLD analysis project Ga0105358, IMG submission 83509) | Methane-oxidizing microbial communities from mesocosms in the Gulf of Mexico - GOM15C Gulf of Mexico | ecosystem: Environmental > Aquatic > Marine > Cold seeps | place: Gulf of Mexico... | reverse complement strand
AGCCTTGCAGCTCTTTGTCTAGGCGCACGCCCGTGAGCAGTGGACTGTCGACCATGCCCGCCACCTTGGCGAGTATCGCTTGCATAAACTTCGGCTTCATCAGGCCGTTGTATAACCAATGCACGCGAACTAACGCCGGCACCATAAGCTCCAAGCCGCCAATAAAGTAATCCTTCAGCGGGCGCAGGTAGCGGCTGTAGTAGAGCTCCATAAACTTACTGCGAAAACTCGGCACATCCACTTTTATGGGGCACTGGCCCACGCAGCTCTTGCAGGCCAAGCAACCGATCATGGATTCCATCACTTCATTGGAGAAGTCGTAGTCGCCCTTGTTTTTCGCCAGGGTGTTTTTTGTGCGGCTGTAGAGGCTGGTGATAAAACCGCTGAACAGGGTTTTTTCACGCATCTCGCGGGCTTGCTTCACTGGGTCTATGCCGCGCTCGCTCAACTGTTTGAGCCATTCGCGTACCAGTGATGACCGGCCTTTGGGTGAGTGCTTGCGCTCGCGGGTCACCTTCCAGGACGGGCACATGGCGTCGTTCGGGTTCCAGTTAAAGCAGGCGCCATTGCCGTTGCAATACATGCCGTCGCTGTAGCCTTCCCACACCTGCACGGGAATCTTGCGATCCTCCTCCCCTCGGGTCGGGGCTTCATCAATTTTAGTGAGCGAGAAGTGGTCACTCGGGGTGGCGATCTTGCCCGGGTTGAGTTGATTGCGCGGGTCACAGGTGGCTTTGATGCGCTGCAGCTGTGGGTAGAGGTCACCGAAGAATTTAGGCGCGTATTCGCTGCGCAACCCTTTGCCGTGTTCGCCCCAGAGCAGGCCGTTGTATTTGTGGCACAGCTCGGCCACCTGATCGCTGATGGCGCGGATCATCGGGATCTGACTTTCGTCTTTCATGTCGATGGCGGGACGCACGTGTAATACACCGGCGTCGACGTGGCCAAACATGCCGTAGGGCAGCTGGTGGTGGTCGAGCACCTTGCGGAACTCCATGATGAAGTCGGCGAGATTTTCCGGTGGCACGGCCGTGTCCTCAACAAATGGTATCGGCCGCGCCTCGCCCTTGGCATTGCCTAATAGGCCCACGGCTTTTTTGCGCATGCCCCAGATCTTGCCCACCGAAGCGCTGCCCATGGCAATGGAATAGCCAATGCTTACAGCTCGATTGTTTTCTACGGAGTCAGCGCCTGCGGCGTCACGTGATAAAGAGCCCTCTGCGGCCCGCTCGTCTAGAAGGTCCGTCAGCACTTTAATCTTCGCGTCCAGCTCATCTTGGCTGTCGGCCGTGTATTCCACCAGATTGATGCCGGCAATGTCTCGGCCAGCGTACTGGCCCTCTGCGGGAGGGAAGAAGTCCGCGACTGTGTTCCAAACTATGTCGTTCATCGCCAGGTTGAGCACTTTCGAATCAACTGTCTCGATGGAGGTGGGACCGGCTTTCATCAGTTCGGTGGCATCGCGCAGGCCCAGTTCAAAACTGTCGTACTTGACGTTCACCAGCGCCGAGACTTTCGGAATCGGCAGCAGGTTCAGCTTGGCTTCGGTGATAAAGCCGAGCGTGCCTTCACTGCCACAGAGTACGCTGTTGAGGTTAAACAACCCGTCGTCTGTGTGTATGTGTGCCAGGTCGTAACCTGTGAGGCAGCGGTTGAGCTTGGGAAACTTATCTTCAATGGCTTGGGCGTGTTCGCGGTGGATGTCTTCCACCACCCGGTGCAGTTCACCCACTCGGTCTTGTTGTGCGGCGGTGGCTTTAAAATCGTCAAGGTCTATGGGCTTGGAGTTCCACTCGCTGCCGTCCAAAAATACCGTATGCAGCTCTAGTACGTGATCGCGGGTCTTGCCGTAGAGCACCGAACCCTGTCCCGAGGCATCGGTATTGATCATGCCGCCAATGGTGGCGCGGTTACTGGTGGACAGCTCCGGGGCAAAAAACAAGCCGTGCGGTTTTAGAAAGGCGTTGAGCTGATCTTTGACCACACCGGTCTGCACCCGCACCCAGCGCTGCTCGACGTTGATCTCGAGGATACTGTTCATGTACTTGGATATATCGACGACCAGGCCGTCGGTCAGCGACTGACCGTTGGTGCCTGTGCCGCCGCCGCGAGGGCTGAGCACGACGGCGCGGAACTGCTTGAGGTTCGAGAGCTCGGTGATCTTCACCAGATCTTCACTGCTCTTGGGGTAGACAACACCCTGTGGCAACACCTGATAGATGGAGTTGTCGGTGGCCAGTACCGTGCGGTTGGCGTAATCCGGATTGAGGTCGCCCTCAAAACCGCAGGCCTTTAGCGCTTCGATAAACGCCAGATATTGGCTTTGAACGGGGGATGTCTCACGGATACTGGGAATCATGCTCGAACTCATCGGTTTCAGGTTTTGCAGCGAATCGCTTGCGGGAGCTGGGCTCCGGCAGCGCGGGTCTTAACTAAAGTCAGCGCTTGGGTTGAATATAAAGGCGACTGGGGCCAAATAGGCGGGCATTTTACGCGATTTCCCCCCCGGCAACCAATGTCTCGCACGTTATAGAGACAATTGACTGTGCGAATACTGGGTCAGAGCGCTGCTGTTCGCAGAGTATTTAGCCTTACTGGGTACTTGTGGATAACTTCTGCGCTGCGTCGTGGGGTGTTGATAAGTGGAACCCTCTATACTCAACGGCGGTATAGCCATCACCTGTCGATACCATAGGAGTCTAGTCAGTGTTTGAAGAACTCGAGCAAAGCGTGGCCAGTGGGCCGGATGATGTTTGGCATTTCTGGTTTGAGGCCTTGTCGCCCAAACACTGGTGGCAAAAAAATGAGGCGCTGGATCAGTTGATTGCGCGGCGCTTTACTGAGTTGCATCGCCAGGCGCGCAGTGGCGAACTCTACCCTTGGCGCGAGACAGCGCGGGGGCGTCTCAACGAAATTATTCTGCTGGATCAGTTTTCCCGCAATATGTACCGCGATCAAGCGCAGGCGTTTGCCCAGGACTCCCAGAGTTTGGTGTTGGCACAGGAGGCTATCCGCAGCGGCGCGGATCAGGCGGTGGAGGAGCTGCAGCGGCCGTTTTTCTATCTGCCGTTTATGCACAGTGAGTCCCTGCTGATTCAGGATGTGAGTGTCGGTCTCTACGAGCAGTTGGCCAGCGACAGTGATGGGCGACAAAACAACATCGGTTTTGCGTTGCGCCACAGGGTGATCATTGAGCGCTTCGGTCGCTTCCCTCATCGCAACGCGCAATTGGGCCGCGCCTCCACCGATGCCGAAATCGAGTTTTTAAAACAGCCGAGTTCGAGCTTCTAGCTTGTCGAAGGGTACTGGGAGGGGCGTGAGGTTTGCACCAGCTGAGGGTTCAGCTGGTGCGGCGAGCAATGTTAGGCGTTGAGCACATCGTCCTTGACGCTGAGGCAGACAGCCACAACCTTGTCGATTTGCTCTTGGGATACGTCTAACTCTTGCAGGGTGGCGACTAAATTCTCAGCCACCGCATTGAAGTGACCTTCGTTAAGGTTCATGTGTTTGTGCGCGTCGCGCATGTCTTTGCCCGTGTAGTTATTGGGGCCGCCGAAGGCAAGGGTCAGGAAGGCTTTCTGCTTGGCGCGTTGGCGCTTCATATCAACGGTGCTGAAAAATTCATTGATGCGCTCGTCAGCCAGTACCTTTGCGTAAAAAATATCCACGGCGGCGTTGACCGCAGGGGCACCGCCAAGCTCTTCGAAAATACTCATATAATATGCTTCCAGTCTGTGATGGGAGGGGCGCTAGGGGCGCGGTGACATTAAATAGCCGGAGCCCTTTGTGTTGATCTAGTAAATATCCTAGTTACCCGCGAAATTGCCCGTTTGATAGAGATCAAGAAAGTATCAATGAGGCTCGTTTGTCATCGGCCAGCTAACGTGAATCTTGAGGTTGGCCATTTAAAAGTGGGCGCTCTATGATGCAGGCTCGGATTTATTGGCGGGGAGCAGTGCTTTTTATATGCACGATTTTATTGTTATTGGCGGTGGTATTGTTGGCCTCTCTACCGCCTATGAACTGCAGACACGCCACCTCCACAAGCGGGTGCTGCTGCTCGAAAAAGAACCCCAGCTGGCGGCGCATCAAAGTGGTCGCAACAGCGGGGTGATTCACGCCGGTGTCTATTATGCGCCCGGCAGTTTGAAGGCGCAGTTTTGCCAGCAGGGCTTAAAAGACACCCTGGCCTTTTGCCAGCGACATGGTATTGCCTATGAGCAATGCGGCAAGTTACTGGTGGCGACAAGCGCGCAGGAGCTCGAGCGCATGGACGCGCTCGAGCGCCGCTGCGCCGACAACGGCATCGCCACCGAGCGCCTGTCGCAACAGGCGTTGCGTGAGCGTGAGCCCAACGTCACTGGGTTGGGTGCGCTCTATGTGCAAGAAACGGGTATTGCCGACTACCCAGCCATTTGTCGAAAGCTGGCCGAGTTACTGCAAGCCGCCGGCGGCGAAGTGCGCCTAGGTGCACAGGTCGAGCGTGTGGTCGAGGGCGACGCGCAGGTGGTGATTCACATGCGCGATGCACAGAGTTTGCGCTCGACTGCAATCAGTACGCAGTACGTTGTGGCGTGCGCTGGGTTGCAGGCCGACCGACTGCTGGCGAAAACCTCCCTAGATCAAGGCCGCGACATTCGTCAGCACTTTACGCTGCCGGACTTTCAAATAGTGCCCTTTCGCGGAGAGTACTACCGCCTGCCAGCGCATCTTTCTAACCTGGTGAACCATCTCATATACCCCATCCCCGATCCTGACTTGCCGTTTTTAGGTGTGCACCTAACACGCATGATCGACGGCTCGGTGACGGTGGGACCCAACGCGGTGTTGGGCTTTAAACGCGAAGGTTACGGGCGCTGGAACCTGAGCATTACAGATTGTTGGTCTCTGCTGAAATTTTCAGGTTTGAGTCCGTTGTTGCTGGGCAATTGGCGTTCTGGAATCACGGAGATTAAAGACGCTTGGTGGCGGCGTGGGTACCTCAGACGGGTACAGAAATATTGTCCGCAGTTACGTCTTAAGGATCTTCAACCCTACCCAACCGGTATTCGAGCTCAGGCGGTACTGGCCGACGGCAGCTTGGTGCATGACTTTCTCTTCGCCCAGAGTGCGCGCACCTTACACGTTTGCAATGCGCCTTCCCCTGCGGCTACCTCCAGTGCACCCATCGGCGCGTATATTTGCGATCAATTAGGTGAGCTGGTAAATGCGGGTGGGCTGGGCTAGGTCAAGAGGCGTTGCTGTTTGGCTGCCGAGCTCTGGTTAATCGGCTTGTGAGCTGGTGCAAAGAAGCTAAGCTTAGCGGGTAGTTTGGCTTTAAGGGCGGCCGATGTTTTCTATCTCGCGGGGGGTACTGGCTGGGCGCAGCGGTTTGGGCTTGGTGACCCTGGCATGGATCTGCGTGTTTACTTGCCTAGTGGTGGTCACGACCTACTTCGCGCTGGCGCGCATTGAGGCGACAACGAAACACAGTGTTCAAGCCTCTATTCAGGCGGTTCTTAAAACCACTCAACACTCTCTGCACATCTGGGCTGGATTCCACAGTGATACGGTATCTGCGTTGGCCAGCGATATTCGCATCCGCGCTTTCAGTGGTCAATTGTCGCAAGCGCTGGGGGAGCAAGGGCAAAGCCTCACCGACCAACAGCGACGGGCGCGGCTGCGCGCCTCACCCGCCTTGGCGCGGGTGAAACAAATACTCACCCCTGCAGTGCACAGCAACGCCAACCAAGGTTTTTTTATCATCAGCCACGAGCGCTATAACTTGGCCGCTTGGCGTGACATGAACGTGGGTGCTGAGAACATGATTGAGCAGCGGCGGCCGGAATATCTGGCGCGCGCCTTTGCCGGCTACAGCGTTTTTATTCCACCCATGCAATCGGATGTACCCTTGGCTTTTACCGATCGTTTTAAGCGGGTGGTGCCCACCATGTTCTTCGCGGCGCCTATTTTAGATCAGCAGCAGCAGGTCGTCGCGGTGTTGGCGTTGCGCTTGCCACACGGAGGGGATTTGAGTCGTGTGTTGACTTTGGGGCGCATGGGGGAGTCGGGCGAAAGCTACATCTTCGATCGCCAAGGGTTGATGTTATCCCATAATCGATTTGCCGATCAGTTGCGGCGCCTCGGTATTATTCCAATTTCTGCCGATAGCCTCCTGGAGCTCACCATTCGCGACCCAGGCGGTGATCTATTGGCAGGTTATCGCAGCCCGCTGCCGCAAAAGCAGTGGCCGCCGACCGCGATGTTGCGTCGAGCGCAGACGGGAGGTGAGGGCATTGATCTTGATGGTTACCGAGATTATCGCGGTGTACAGGTGTTTGGCGCCTGGAGCTGGGACCCAATATTAGACGTGGGACTGGCGACGGAAATTGATGTGACCGAAGCCATGTCCGCTTACACCGAGATCCGCAATATTCTCATCTTGATTCTTGCGGCCACGGTGTTGTTGGCCTTGGCTATGTTAGTGGGGGTGTTGTGGCTCAGGCGTCGAGTTAATCGCGCGCTGCGCATAGAAAAAATCAGGGCGGAACAGTTGGTGCTCGACCGCACCCGGGATTTAAAGCACGCGAAGGAGGAGCTGGAGCAAGCCAATCAAGAGCTGTATGTGCAAGCCAACACCGATGGTTTAACCGGGCTGGCTAACCGGCGCTACTTTGATGAGCAGTTGGATTTAGAGTGGCGGCGCTGCGCACGTGAAAAAAAGTCACTGTCGATTCTGTTATTGGATATCGATTTTTTTAAAGATTACAACGATCACTATGGTCACCAGCAGGGGGATGCGTGTTTACAGGCCGTTGCGGCAAGCCTGCAAGGTTTGAAGGTGGCCCAGAGACCGGGTGATTTAATTGCCCGCTATGGCGGCGAGGAGTTTGTCGTGGTATTGAGCGGTGGTGATTTTAGTTATGCACAACGCATCGCTAAGTCGATTCATCACCGTCTGCAGCTGTTGAATGTCAGGCATGCATACAGCGGTGTCGAGGGTATTGAACGAGTGTCGATGAGCATTGGTTTAGCGACCGCCGACAATATCAGCACCACTGTGCCGCAGGGGCTGTTACACCAAGCCGATGCCGCCCTCTATCAAGCTAAACACGAGGGACGCAATCGCACCTGTGGCCATGAGCAAAATTTGGATGAGGCGGAGTAAAACCCTTAGGGCGCTACCGCCATTTCCTAAAATGCTCTAGTCGACGGACCAGTTATCCCCAACGCTGACCTCCTGAACGCTAACCCCGTTTAATAAACCATTAACCGCAAACGCCGGCGCGGCTTTTCTTCGTGGGGGTTCGGTGGCGGGCATCGGGTTTATGCGACACAAGGTATTGAAGGGCTCCAGTTTTGCATCGCGTGTGCCTAGGTCAGGATCGATGGTGGTCATCACACATCGCTGGCAGTGGTCTATTAAAGAAAATTGTTGCTCGCTGCGCGCGTTGTTTTTCAGCTTCGAAAACCCGTGTTCGGCAAAAGCCGGTAGCTCGCCCTGCACGACAATGTTAGGGCGAAAACGACGCATGTCCACAGGTGTCAATGATTGCGCGGTGAGCTCTGCATTGAGTGTCTCCAGCGAGGTTTGGTTGGCAATGAGGTAGGGTGCGGCGTCGGCAAAGACTGTGTGGGTGTCGCTGCCAAATCGTTCAGGTTGTGACTGCGGCCGCTTTTCGACCAGCGCCACCAGACGCACACTTTTTTTCAGTGCCTGGCTTAACCAGGCGGATGTCGCTGGGCAGGGTTCGAACACCTGTACCTCATCGCTCCAAATCTTGGCGGTAAAAATCTGGTCGCTGCTGGGTGTTAATGTTTTATCGTCGAGCGTCAAGCGCTGTGATACCTGGCCTTGGTAATTCAGTACCAGCGTTGTGAGTGCCGTTAGCGGAGCCGTCAGCGGTTGATCCTGAGCCGGCTGTTGATCGAGTGATGTGTGAATCAGCGCCATGCGGTGTTCTTGACGCTGGGTCACGAAGCGTTGCTTGTCATCGACCAGCATAAACTGTCGATCGTGTTTGAAACCAGTGGACGTCGCTGGCCAGTGATCGACAGCAATGCCCGCCAGTGATTTAACAGGGTAGACAAATAACTGCGTGATTTTTACCTTGGCCATGAATACTTCCTTGTGACACGAAGCGCTCGCCTGAGCGCGGCGAGCATGCTGATTATTTCTTGACGGCCTGCTTGGCATTAAATATGGCCATCTGTTCGTCGGTCGCCGGTGTCTGATGATTGGCTTTCCACTCTTCGATGCTCATGCCATAAACGATCTGCTGCGCCTGTGGATAATCGATGCTCTCGCCGCGCTCTTCGGCTTCAGCCCTGTACCACTTGCTCAAACAGTTACGGCAGAAGTTGGCGAGGTTCATCAACTCAATGTTCTGCACGTCTTTATTGTCATCCAGGTGTGCCAGTAAACGACGAAAGGTGGCCGCTTCAATTTCGATTTGTGTCTGCGTATCCATAATGAATCCTAAGTGTTTGAGCCTAACGGAACAAGGTATCGTTAGTTGTCGGGTTAATGAGTAATGCTAATACTTAATAGAAGAGCGCATCGAAAGCGATCGTCGATATCAGGTCACCTTCGGCGACTTCTGTATCAATTGGCACTATGGCCAGGGCGTTAGCCCAGCTGGTCGAAGACAGCACCCCTGAACTTTGGTTGCTGTGGGTGTGCATGGTTTGCTCGGCATCAACGCGCACTCGTACATATTCCTGCCGAATGCTTTTCTTGCCGCGAGTGAAGCTGGCCGCTAGTAATGTCGGTACTGGTTGCAGGGGGGGCAGCCCCTGCATCGCCTGTAAAAACGGGCGGGCAAATAATAAGAAGGTCACGAAGGTGGAGACGGGGTTACCCGGCAGGCCGAAAAAAGGTGTCTGTCCCTGAGCGCGCCGCAGCTGCCCAAAGGCGAGGGGTTTTCCCGGCTTGATGGCGAGCTTCCAGATATTGAGCTCACCGAGCGCCTCTACCGCGGCTTTCACGTGGTCCTCCTCGCCGACCGATACGCCACCGGTGCTGATGACCAGATCGGCTGCATTGGCCGCGTGTTCAAGGGCGATTTTTGTGTCCTCTGGTGTATCGGCCACACGGCCAAGGTCGAGCAGGTCGATGCCCATGCGCTGTAACAGGCCGGCGAGCAGGTAGCGATTGGAGTTATAGATTTGGCCGCTCTGTAATGACTGACCAGGCTCGACCAGTTCATCACCGGTTGAGAGTATGGCTACCTTCAGTTTTTTACGGACCTTTATGTCGCCAATGCCAATGGATGCCAATAGGCCCATGTCCTGCGGCGTGATGCACTTGCCGGCTTTGAGCACTTCGCTGCCGTTGGCAATGTCTTGGCCCCGTGGGCGAATATTGTTGTTGTGCTTTACATGGGCGGGAATCTTGACGGTGAGACCATCTTCACTGACATCACACAGCTCCTGCATGACAACTGTGTTGGCGCCAGTGGGTATCTCAGCGCCGGTAAAAATACGTGCGACGGTGCCCGGTGCGAGTGGCTCAGGGGTGGTGCCTGCGGGTACGCGCTGACTGATGTTCAATAGCTGCGGGTCTTCATTGCGGTGGTCTGCCGTATTAAAAGCAAAGCCGTCCATGGCGCTGTTGTCTGCTGGCGGAACGTCCAGTGTGGCTACTTGTGCCTCGGCGACGACGCGACCAAGGGCCTGCATCAGCGGCACGGTTTCGCTCAGCGGGGCAGTGGGCACCTGCTCGAGAATGGCTTGCAGAGCACTGGCAACTGATTTCATAGGGTAATCCATGGTGGCGATTAAAGGCGTCGAGCGAAAAAGCCTGAGCGCGAAACAAATTATACCCGCGCAGGTAAGGGCTCTGCTATAGAATGGCGATCTTTGATCTGGCTCGATTGCCCGATTGTTCGCCGTTGTTTGTAAGAGGTAGGGCGCTTGACCTTCTTTACTGAAATAAAACAGTTGCTGCGCCTCGCTGCGCCATTGCTTGCTGCGCAGTTGTTGTCCACCGCCACAGGCGTGGTCGATACCATCATGTCCGGCCATTACCACGCCAATGACCTCGCAGCGGTCGCCGTTGGCAATAGCTTATGGCTGCCGTTGTTTCTACTGGTCAGCGGCATGTTGATTGCGACTACCTCGATGGTGGCGCGATTTCATGGCGCGGGTGATAAGCAGGCCATTGTCACCACCACTCAGCAGAGTATTTGGCTGGCGTTGATCGCGGCTCTGGTGGCTGCGTTGGCGTTGATGAATGTTGGTCCTGTACTCGTTTGGTTAGAGCTGGAGCCAGAGCTGGTGCGTATCACTGACGGTTATCTGTATGCCGTTGCCTTTGGTTTTCCAGCGGCGGCTATTTTTAATGGCTTGCGCGGCTTCACCGAGGGTATGGGGCGCACCAAGCCTTATATGATCAGCAGTTTGTTGGCATTTTTAGTCAATATCCCGCTCAACTATGCGTTGATTTACGGCGTCTGGGGTCTGCCGGAAATGGGCGGCGTCGGCTGTGGCTGGGCGACGGCCATGAGCATGTGGATACAGGTATTGGTGCTGGGTTGGTTTACGTCTCGCTCGAAAGAGTATGGCGGCATTAGCCTGTACAGCCGCTGGCAAATGCCACAGCTGCAAGAGATACGTAAGATCTTTGCGCTGGGATTTCCGATTGCGATAGCGGTCTTTGCCGAGGTGTCTATCTTCTCCGCGATTGCTCTGCTGTTGGCGCCTTTGGGTGCACTGGTGGTGGCGGGGCATCAGGTGGCACTGAGTGTGTCGCACATGATTTTTATGTTGCCGTTAAGCCTCTCGCAAGCGATCACAATTCGGGTGGGTTTCTTTCTTGGGCGGGGCGAGCAGCAGCAGGCTAATGCGGTGGCGCGCACCGGCATTATGGGAGCCGCGCTGCTATCAATGTTCACCATGACGATGATCCTGTGTTTCCGCGAAACCATCGTTGCTTGGTTTACTTCGGATGCGGAAGTGCAGCTGCTGGCCGCTTCGGTGTTTGTCTTTATGGCGGTTTATCAGTTTCCGGACCATGTACAGATAGCCGCTAATGCGGCGCTGCGGGCATACCACGATACCCGTGTACCGCTGCTGCTCATATTATTAGCCTGCTGGGTAGTTGCGCTGCCGTTGGGTTACATCTTGGCGCGCACCGATTGGCTGGTTGAGCCCATTGCGGCGCAAGGTTTTTGGATTGGTCTGTTGGTGGGGCTGGCGATCACCGGGGTGCTACTGACCCTGCGACTGTATAAAATTGCCAGTCGACCTATGGTGAAAGGCTGATCGTCGAAGGTTTTCTTTTGACCCACAAAAAAGGGCGATACTGAGTATCGCCCTTTTTTGTGGCTTGCCGAAACCTATCAGGCTGTTGAAAAACTAATTCACTTGCTCTGGTGTCGTTAAAATTGTACTCAAGTCGGTCATTTATAGAACATGAACTTCCTCGCTCCGCCCAATTTTGCCTATCCATAGCTGCGCCATAAGCGTTTCTCAACACCCTGCTATGGCTAGCTCGACGTTGGGCAGAGCCAGCGGGTATTAGTAGATCCAGCTGATGCCGATATTGGCGGTGGTTTGTTCGTCGTCACCGTCTTCAAAGCGCAGGCTGCCACTGAGCTTCATGGTGTCACTCAACTGCATGCTACCGAGCAGCGTGGCGCTTAGTTGCTCGTCACTGTCCTGCTGGTAGCCGGGCAGGTAGTAGCTGCCAACGTCGAGTGAGCGGTTGCTCATGGTGACTCGTTCGCGGTCGTCTATTTGCTCGCTGCTCATGGTCAACTCAGCGCCAAGACTAAAGTCTTGGTCTGCGCTGGTGAACTTGGCGAACAAACCGGCTTCCACAATAAGCGATTCATGGCGCTGCTTCTCAATATTGAGCGAGGTGGAACGGTTGCTGTTCTCGCTGTAACCGTCAACGGTGGATTCGGTATAACTCACGCCGATGAGTGGGCCTGCTTGCCATTGCTCGCTGGTTAATAGGTTGATGCCCGCCTCGGCGGCAAGGCTCAAGCTCAGGCCATCTGTGTCGCCAGACTCGGTACGTGTTGTCGCCCCCAATTTCATGCGGCGCTCTAGGTTGTCAAAATCGTGCAGCGCAACACTGGCGATGGAGTTGGCAAACCAGTTACCTTCTTCATAGGCAAAATAGGCCGACAACGCATAACCGGTCATTTCGTACTCTGAGCCAGAGTTAAACGACAGTTCGCTGTCGAGTATGGAGATCATCAGGCCTGTTTGTGCCTTTTCGCTCAACTGTAGCGTGCCGCCCAGCGAGACGGTAATTTCTTCGCTGTCGGCATCGCTGGCACTGGCGTTGTTGTGATCACCGTCGGCGACCTCGGTGATGGCGAAGGCTTCCCATTGCCCTGCATTGAGTGACTTGCCGTAGCGGTTGATCTGCACCTGTTGTTGCAAGCGCTGCACCTGCGCTTGGGTTGTGTTCATGGCCATCTGTGGCAGCAAACCAATTTCAGACGGAGCATTGATAATAGACAGGGTGTATTCGGCCAGTATTTTTTGCGCGGCGATGGTTGGGTGCACACTGTCGTCAAAGAGAATGGCGTCGGGATTAGGGTTGGCGCTGTTGATGCCGTGGCTGGCGTTTTCGTTGCTGCAACCGTCGTAGCAGGTGGTGATCAGTGCGTCGCCTTGGCTGGCGTCGAAACCGTAAAGACCCGGGTCTGCTTTTATCTCGTTGAACGCTTCGTTGCTGTTAATCACAATGACGTTGGCCGATGAGTTGCGGATAGCATCGGCAATGCCGGTATTAATCGTATTGGCTAGACCCGTGACAAATGCGGATGTAGCGCCAATGGTACCGCCGTCTAACGCGGTAGCCGCGGGGGTGGTACCTACGTCTGGTAGGGTGGATACCGCAATATACTGGGCACCGGCGGCATTGAGGGCATTGATGCCCGCAGCGATATCAGGGCCCGCCTGGTCAACAGCGGATAGTGGGCCGCCGCTTAGAATGGCGAGTATGTTATTGCCGCCACCGTTGAAGTAATAGAGTGCGTTGGCGTCGGCGCGGCCAACCGCTGCAAGGTAGTCATTGTTGATGGCGTCGAGTACATCAGCGGATTGATCACCACCGACGGCGTAGTTATTACCGCCCTGATTGGCTGGGTCTAGAGGGCCCAACCCCAGAGATTCGGCGACGCGTTGGATGGCCACCATGCCGGTTACGGTCTCGCCGACCGGCGCGTTGGTGAAGCGAACACCGAAGGTGCCAGAGTCGGTGAGGCTGTCACCGAAGGCATAAATATCGCTGTATGGGGCGGCCTGGGCGCCTGCTGCTAGGGTGATGCTGGCGGCAAGTAGGGCTCTGCTGAACGCTTTCATTAATTTGGCCTTTATAGGTTTTATTATCGCTACTGAGTATATGAAGTGCGCTAGTCTACAACCAGCCTTTAGTGTGACCTACTGGTCTCTTTAAATGGTGGCTGTTTATGGGTACCCTTGGTTTCAAGGCTCTTTGATCGAAGTGACCGTCGCGGTAAACATAACCATAAAGGATGATGGCTTATTATTACAGATGAAGCAGCTTGCCCAGCTCTGAATGAGGCACAGCTATTGGCGTTACAGACTGAGCATTACCGCCAGCTTGCGAACAAGCGTCTCGTGCAAAATAACCTCAATTTAACCTGGAATAAAGCCAAGCTCAGTATTGTTGAGTCACTGTTGACCCGGGATTTTGTCTATAAGACAAGGTTTAATGAGGCGTTTTTAAATCGAGACGAGTATCTGGCCTACGTAAAAGTGTTTCGTCGTGCAATGCCTGATCTGGTATTGACCATTGAGGAGCTTATGGCCGAGGGGAGTCGTGTTATGTCGCGGGTGACCTTCTCTGGTACCGTGCATCAGGATTTTTTTGGTATTCCGGCGAGTGATCGTGTTATCGCCTTCGAGGCGATTTCTATGTGGGACATTCGGTTTGGTAAAATATTCAGTTTGGAGACTTTGTTGGATATGGCATCAATTGAACGTCAAGTGAGCAAGGATCTACCGATTATTGATGACCTCACATTGGATTAATGACCTATCAAACCCCGGCACTACACATACACTGTGTTGTTACGCCTAGGTCGGATCAGTTGTAATATACGTTTCGATGAATTTGAAGAAGTTCTTGGCCTCTAAGGCCGGGCTGAATAAATATCCCTGTGCAAATTCGCAATTGAGCTGCTTTAGCTCGCCCAGCTGAGCTTGTGTCTCTACCCCCTCGGCAACGACCTTAAGGTTTAGAGCGTGAGCCATGGCAATCGCCGCCGATAATAATTCTTTGCTACTTGTGGTGATGTCGGCGACAAATGTTTTGTCGAGCTTGATGTGGTCGAAGGGGTATTTACGTAAATGACTCAGTGATGAGTAGCCGGTGCCAAAATCATCCATTGATAATTCTATTGCTGCATCCGAGAGTGAATTAAAAATTTCGATGGCCTGTCCATCGTTGTCGATTAAAGCACCCTCGGTTACCTCGAGGGTTAGGCACTGGGGCGCTAGGTGATTTTTCTTGAGTTCCTGTTTTATGAAATAAATTAAATCTTCATCAGAAAATTGTCGAGGCGATAAGTTTACGGATATTTTGAATTTCCCAAGGTCATATTTTTCATTGATCTGTCGAGCAAAATCGAGGGACTGCTTGATAACATATCGTCCGATATTGATGATCTCACCATTATACTCGGCAATAGGAATGAATTCGTCAGGTGAGACACGCCCTAGGCGTTTATTACTCCAGCGGCAGAGGGCTTCGGCGCCAATGATGTGACCAGTGACTAGATCTACCTGAGGTTGGAAAACGACATGAAACTCATGTCGAACTAACGCGCCGAGCATTTCTTCTTCTACAGCGAAGCGGCGAGACACCTCAATGGACATGCTGTCGAGGAAGAAGCTGTAGTGGTTGAATCCTAGAGATTTTGAATGATACATGGCAGCATCAGATTTTCTGAGCAGCTCAGAATAGTTTCTACCATTCTCTGGGAACAATGCAATGCCAATACTGCCGCTTACATTTAACTTGCGGTTATCAATTTTGAATTCGCCCTTTATTAAAGAAAGTATCTCTTGTGCTTTGCTTTCAAAGAAGGTGGTTGGCTCCCCGGAACGTAGCAGTATGATGAATTCATCGCCGCCTAGGCGGGCGACGGTGTCTTCTTGGCGCAGGTGATCAGAGAGCCTGTCCGCCAGGTTTTTAAGAAGTTTATCACCCATTTCATGGCCCAGGGTGTCGTTAATTTTTTTGAAATCATCAAGGTCGATGAATATTACGGCAATGTGTTCATTGTTGCGCTCGGCAAGCGCTCGCAGTTGCTCAAAGCGATCAATGGCCAATGACCGATTCGGTAGTTGTGTTAGGAAGTCGTAATTTGCTTGGTGAAATATTTTCTCTTTATGGGCGAGTTCTTCCCTTATGTCTCTAATAGAGGCGAGTGTGATGATCTCATTGCCAATGGCGGCGATGTTGACGTTGATGGATATGTCAGTTTGCTCGCCACCTTTGAGCACGGCATGAGTATGTCGATCTTTTTGTACGTATGTTTTCTTTCCTGACGCTACGGTAGGGGGTGCTATTGATTTAGTGACTTCTTTGTCAGGTCGTCGGTGAATGTTAGGTATGAGGTCGGCAATGTGCAGTTCTTTGAACTCTGGTTGTGTGTAGCCAAATAGCTTTGATGCCTGGGTGCTGGCATCGATAATACGGCCGTCTTCAGCAGCAAGGATGACGGCGTTTGGCGCGTAGTTGAGCAGGTGTTTGAAACGCTTTCTTGAATTGAGTAACTTTTTGTTTAGTCTTTTTTCTTTGTTTATTCTGGCTCGGTATAGGAAAGAAATACAGGCTAAGAAATAAACCGAGAACAACAGCGTTGTGATAAAAAAGTAAATCCGAACCGATTTGGATTCTTCGTGCAGAAACTTGGCTTTTTTAGTGGCGTAAGTGTGTATGTGGGTCAGGGCGCGGTATATGTCGATTGTACTTTTATGGTTGCTGTCTTTGGGGTCGACAAGCCAGATGTTGATGGAGCTGTACGCCAGATCAACGTCTTTTGGGTTGCCTAGGTATTGCTTTCTTATTTTTATGAGATCGTACTGAATCTCTTCGGTTAGGGTTTTTGTGCTATTGGTCGTTTGGCTATTCGCTGCGGTGATGAGCAGGAGGTTAACTTCAATGTTTTTAACCGCATTAGAAACGGCGAAGGGGTGCAAGTAGAGCTGGCTGTTTTGTTGTTTGATGTCCTGCAGTTGCAGATAGAGTGTTACCGACAAAGCAATACCAATGCATGCAAGCAAGACGGTATAGAGGCGGGTTGAGCGTCGTATCACGATCTTCTCGACTTACGGTTATGGATAAGGACATTAATAAAAGCCTTACTTTTTATAGCAGATAAGTCGTTGTTGTGTGGCGTATGACGCGATATAGGGCCCTTCTGAGACGCAGCCGAGTGAATAATCGTTTAGCGCGGCTGTCAGGTTATGCTTCGATGGTTTCTTTCCAGCCGGTTTTACCGGTGTTATTAGAGCCGAGCAGGAAAAATGGGGGGGTAAGCCCGCCCTGAGGGTGAGGTTGAATCATCAAACTTGCTTTTGGGCTTAGGAGACCTGGTGTAACAGCTCAGAAAGCCGTTGAGCTTGTATCGTGTCGCGGTGCGACGGTTTCGGTGGTGGGCAGAAGGGCCATCGATGAACCTAGTCGTTGGAGGCTTGACGATAAAGGGAGCCCACAAGTGCCCTAGGCTTTTTAAAAGCCCATATCCCACCACCTGATTCGCTCTCGCTTTTGCACTCTTTGCTGGCTCGATTGTATTTAAGATGGCTGGCGCGACGGTTCTGGCGCTTACTCTAAAAGCGGCGTCATAAGTGAGGTTGGGGTTATAAATAATTGCACCTTAGTGGTTTGCCGATAACAGCTAGTCTTGATACTACTGGAGCTGTAATAGGTGTTTGTCATGATCGCTTGGGAGCTCAACGCCGTCGCGTTTACCAATTGCAACTGTGACTATGGTTGCCCCTGCCAATTTAACGCCCTACCTACCCACGGCAACTGCGAAGCCGTACACTCCATGCACATTGAACGCGGTCATTTTGGTGATACCCCGCTCGATGATCTGTGTGTGGTGACCTGCCTCTGGTGGCCGGGGCCTATCCACGAGGGCGGCGGTCGTGTGTTTGCCATCATTGATGAGCGTGCCAGCCAGGCGCAGCGTCAGTGTCTGTTAAAAATTCTGACCGGCCAGGAAACCGAGCCGGGCGCGACCATCTGGAATGTCTTCGCGGCCACCATCGATGAATTGCTGGAGCCAGCGTTTCAAGCCATCGAGATGGAAATAGACATAGCCGCGCGCACCAGCCGTATCCGCGTCAATGAACTGGTGAGTTCGGCGGGCACCCCGATCCTCAATCCGGTGACGGGTATCGAACACCGGGCACAGATCCACCTGCCGCAGGGTTTCGAGTACAGTGTCGCAGAGATGGCCAGTGGCACCACCAAGACCCTCGGGCCTATTCAGATATCGCTGACCGATAGCTATGGACAGTTCAATGAAATACACCTGAATAACCACGGCCTAATCGCCGCCTAGCGGGTGTGCTTATGGTGAGTATTGAGTTGTGTCGAATCGAGCGTTGGTTGCGCTGTGAACGCACCATTGTAGCGCTGGGGCTCGCCTTGTTAAGCCTGCTGGCTTGGCTCTACCTCCTGCGCGGGGCGGGCACGGGCATGAGTGTTTGGGCCATGACCAGCTGGCAACTGCCTGCTCTGTTGTCAGTAACGCCGCAGTCGATCAGTTGGGATGCCTACTACGCACTGCTGATGCTCGCCATGTGGTGGGTCATGATGATTGCCATGATGCTGCCCAGCGCCACACCGATGATTCTTCTCTATGCTCGTGTGCTGCGCCACAATCGTGATTTTTACACCCGCAATAACGATTCCTTTAAGTGGCTGTTACTCGAGCGCACGGGCTGTTTTGTGCTGGGCTACCTGTTGGCTTGGTTGCTGTTCAGTGTGTTTGCTGCGGCAATCCAGTGGGGGCTTGAGCAATCAGGGCTGTTGCACAGTATGATGATGTGGAGCTCCAGCCGTGTCTGCTCTGGGGTACTTTTACTGTTGGCTGGTGCTTATCAATTATCCCCATTGAAAACTCAGTGCCTGCAGCAGTGCCGTGCCCCAGCTGAATTTATTGCCCGCTACAGAGCTGATGGCCCGCTGCGGATGGGCTGGCGCCACGGGGTGTTTTGCGTCGGTTGCTGTTGGGCCTTGATGACGCTGCTGTTTGTCGGCGGCGCGATGAACCTCTTGTGGATCGTCGGCCTGTCGCTGTTGGTTCTGCTGGAGAAGCTGTTGCCAGCTGGCCACCTATACAGCCGGCTCACAGGGGCCGTGTTGTCAACAGCTGGGGTTGGGCTGTTGGTATTTCTCTAGTTTATTGAGGCTCACCGGGAAGCTGTATCAGTAGCCGGTGACGCCCTGTGCCCTGAGAGGCGCCAACTAAAGATAGCGCTACCGGTGGCAAGTACCGTTATGAACGTCTGGGCAGTACTCTGAGTCAGTTTACTTTTGAGTGATTAATCCGACAAAGTTGCAGGGTTTGGTGCGGCTGTCGAGTTGTGGTTCGATGATCTCTTGCCAGCCGGTTTTACAGGCGTTGTTAGAACCTGGCAGGCAGAAGATCAGCGTCAGGTTGGCGAGGCCGCCCAACGCCCGGGACTGGATGGTAGAGCTGCCAATTTGGTTGAGTGATACCTGACGAAACAGTTCACCGAAACCATCAATGGTCTTGTCGAACAGTGGCGCGACGGCTTCAGGGGTGGAGTCGCGGCCGTGAAACCCCGTGCCGCCGGTGATGATGATGCCGTGAATAGCGTCATCGGCAATCCACTGGGAGACCGTCGCGCGGATCTTATAGATGTCATCGATCACTATCGCATTAGCGGCGTAGACGTGACCGGCGTCTTTTAGTGAATCACGCAATAGATGGCCAGAGGTGTCCGTCTCTTCGGTACGGGTGTCAGAGACGGTGAGTACGGCGAGGTTGAGGGCTTTAAATTCTGCGGTGGGGTTAACGCTCATGCGGTTCTCTTTTTTAATCTGAATTCTTTAGGGGTAGGCCACAGTGATCGGCGATAAATTGGCCGACGGCAGCTATATCGTTGAGGGGCAGCAACGGCCCGCCGCACTCATAGTCTGAGGGCATAACTGCCGCTGAATCAGAGGCGATCGCGACAATGGGTTGAGCCTCGGCCGGTAACACTTCTGTATTGTTTTCTGGTCTTACCACCTGAATCTTCGGCTGGTCACCCATCTTAAAGCCTTCGACCAACACCAGGTCCACCGGTTGCAAGTGTTGCAACAGGTCTTCCAGCTCGGGTTCTTTCTCGTCGCGTAACTCGTGCATCAAAGCCCAGCGACCCTGACTCGCTATCAGCACCTCATTGGCGCCGGCCTCGCGGTGTTTAAAGCTGTCGCTGCCAGTTTTGTCTATGTCGAAATTGCAGTGGGCGTGTTTGATGGTGGAAACCTTGAGGCCCCGCTCGCCAAACCAACTGACCAGCTCGCTCACCAGTGTGGTTTTACCACTGTTTTTCCAGCCGGTGATGCCAAATACCTTCACTTGGCATTACCTTGTTTAAATAAGAAGCATTCAAATACTTTCATAGAGCGCCGTTGTGTGTTGTTGATGGAGTGCCGTCAAACACCTCCAATTAGCCGCCGGT
>Ga0105358_10000492_pt1 | contig 19704 bp, 32 predicted proteins | sample GOMGulsemesocosm_5_FD_83509 | JGI IMG/M metagenome (GOLD analysis project Ga0105358, IMG submission 83509) | Methane-oxidizing microbial communities from mesocosms in the Gulf of Mexico - GOM15C Gulf of Mexico | ecosystem: Environmental > Aquatic > Marine > Cold seeps | place: Gulf of Mexico... | reverse complement strand
TTGGCCATCTTCTAAGAAGAGATGCCCCAATATACGACCATAGCGATCTTTCTGTTCAACATCTTGCTCAAGAAGAACCGGTTTATTTAATACCAGTCTCTCAAGATTTTTTTTTGCTCCAAGGCTACCAGCTTGATTACGCGTACCGTTATAGCCAAGTTCGGGCGTATTGATGCTCAATAAACGAACCTTCTGTCTATTAATCAGCTCAACGGTATCGCCATCAATCACTCTCGCCACTTTATGTAAGTGTTTAGCATAGGCAGTAGAATGACTCCCTAGAATCAACAAAAAAAAAGCTATCAATACAAAGCTATATACAAATGACGATATTACTTCTCGTATCGTTATTTGTTTTTTAATAAGATCAATTAACATATTGCTCCATCCATTAGCCTATAATTAGCTCCGCCATAGCACTTTCTATTGGTATCATTTATTGATGGTTAATCATAACAGGTAGGTTTACGTTGTACTCGCGCATACAAAACAGGCTAAAAAAACTTATTAATAAGCAACAAGCTAATGCGTTGTGTGGTGGCTTAAAAGGTATTGAAAAAGAAAGTTTACGCGTAACTCCCCAAGGAAAAATAGCCCAAACCCCCCACCCTATGGGACTTGGTTCAGCATTAACAAATCATTACATTACAACCGATTACTCAGAAGCATTACTGGAATTTATTACGCCTCCTTTTAGTAAAACTACTGATGCATTAGACTTTATGGAATCCGTACATTCATATACCTATCAGCACCTTGGTGATGAAATGTTGTGGGGTACCAGCATGCCTTGTATTGTCGATGGAGACTTAAGTATTCCAATCGCAAACTATGGCCATTCTAATATAGGCCAAATGAAACATACCTATCGGATTGGTTTATGGCACCGATACGGTCGAAGTATGCAAGCCATAGCCGGCATACATTTTAATTACTCTCTGCCAGAAAATTTTTGGCCCATTTACCAATCTCTAGAACAGAACACACAAACCAAACAAGATTTTATTTCACAGTCGTATATGGATATGACCCGTAATCTACACCGTTACGGCTGGTTAATTTTATACCTATTTGGTGCATCACCGGCTATTTGCAAATCTTTCGTTAAAGGCCAAGCACACTTATTTGATGAGTTTGATGCCGGCACACTTTACAAGCCTTATTGCACATCACTTAGGATGAGTGATATTGGCTATAAAAATGACAGTCAATCTAACATTAATATTTCTTATAACAACCTTGACGATTATGTCGACCGTCTTTTGGCAGCCACGCAAACACCGCTTGCCGAATATGAAGCACTTGGTGTAAAAGGTAGCGACGGACAGTACAAACAGCTTAACGCTAATATTCTGCAAATAGAAAATGAATACTACAGTAACGTCCGCCCTAAACAGATCACTAAGTCAGGTGAACGCCCCAGCGAGGCACTGAAAAAACGTGGCGTTCGCTATGTTGAATTACGTTCGGTTGATTTAAACCCATTTGACCCTGCCGGTATTAGTGAACAACAGTTACACTTTTTAGAAGCCTTCATGGTTTTCTGTTTATTGGCCGATAGCCCTTCCCTTTCATCAAGTGACAAAGCTTGCGTAGATAAAAACTTAACACTTGTAGCGTCAGAAGGGCGTAAACCAGAACTGCAATTACGCCGTAACGGTGACGCCATCAGCTTAAAAAGCTGGGGCTTAGAAATATGTAAAGAGATGATTGAGCTATGTAATATACTTGATGCCAATGACAAAGCTAAACCTTACACAAGTTCATTAACAGCTCAAATTGCTAAATTAAACGATGTTGAGCTCACCCCCTCTGCGATGGTGTTGAAGTCCATGAAAGAGCAGCAACTTCCGTTCTTCAAGTTCGCTATGAAGCAAGCTAATAAACATCACTCCTTCTTTAATAAGCACATCATAACGAATGATCAGCAGCTATGCTTTGAACAAGCCAGCCAACAATCCATTGAAGAACAACAACAGATTGAGGGTAGCGACACAGTTGGATTCGATCAATTTCTAGAGCACTACTTTTCTCAGGCCTAATTACTACCTATCAATTGTTAGTCATGTTATCTAACAGGTAAACACCATTACTTCTATTGATATCTCAATTTAGAATTATTGAAAATTACGATGTTTGGTACACTCCTATAAACTTTAAACTAGATCATTGATATGAGTATCCAAACACTTCAAAGCCAACTCGATAATAAACAACCACGAGAAATACTTAAAACAATTTACTCCAGTATGACTGACTTATCTATCTCATTTAGTGGGGCCGAAGATGTCGTACTAATAGATATGGCGTGTAAATTGGGTCTAAATCCAAAAGTTTTCACATTAGACACTGGGCGATTACATCCTGAAACATACCAATTCATCGAAACGGTTATGGATCATTATAAGATTAAAATAACGATCCTATCGCCTGATCAACATGCTTTGCAAAAGCTAACTCATGAAAAAGGTTTATATAGTTTTTATCAAGATGGACACAAGGAATGTTGTGGCATCAGAAAGGTAGAACCATTAAAACGGCATTTAGCCACCCTATCTGGATGGATTACAGGACAACGGCGAGACCAAAGCAAAGCAACACGTGATAGCCTGCCCATTGTTGAAGTTGACCCTGCATTTTCCGGCAAAGGCACAGAATTATTAAAGTTTAACCCCTTGTGCCATTGGACATCTGACGAAGTATGGTCATATATTCGTGCACTTGAGGTGCCATTTAACCCTCTACACAACAAAGGGTTTATAAGTATTGGGTGTGAGCCTTGTACGAGAGCCACTCTACCGCATCAAGACCCTAGGGAAGGCCGCTGGTGGTGGGAGACAGCAGACAGCAAAGAATGTGGACTTCACTCTAGTTTAACTAAGCCCACTTAACACTCAATCAAAATAATAACTAATAGTGTGGCAAGCTTATGTCTTCAAATAATTTATTAATAGCTGACTGTTCCTTTAGTTGCATCGCGCGACTAATAACATCTTGTGTTAAGTGCGGTGCAAATAAACGTATAAACTCATACATATAACCACGCAAAAAAGTATCTTTACGAATGCCTATTTTAGTCACACTTTTTCCAAACAGATGACCCGCATCAAGTGCAACTAAGTCCTCATCCATTTTCTTGTCATAAGCCATCCGAGCTACAATACCCACACCCAAACCAAGTCGGACATACGTCTTAATAACATCGGCATCCACTGCCGTTAACGCAATATCTGGACTTAGATTTTCGGCCTTAAATGCATCATCGAGTTTAGAGCGTCCAGTAAACCCAAAGACATAAGTAATAAGTGGGTGGCGCGCAACGTCTTGCAGTGACACTTGATCAATTTTTGTTAACTCATGGCCTTTTGGAACTAATATACAACGCTCCCAAGAATAGCAAGGTAGCATGATCAAGTTATCAAACAACTCAAGAGCCTCAGTAGCGATCGCCAAATCAACTTTTCCTTGCGAGACCATTTCTGAAATCTGAACAGGTGTACCTTGTTGGATATCTAAACTCACATCCGGCATATCCTGCATAAATGATTTTATGATTGATGGCAACGCGTAACGAGCCTGTGTATGAGTTGTTGCAATTGATAACAACCCCTTACTTTCATCACGATACTCTTTGGCAATATTTTTTATATTTTCAGCCTGCATCAACATCTCACCTGCAATAGCAATAATTTGCTTACCAGCAGGCGTCATATCAGTCAGGTGTTTCCCATTTCGGGTAAAGATTGGAATACCTAACTCATCTTCTAAAATACGAATTTGTTTACTTATACCCGGTTGAGATGTATAAATGGTCTCAGCAGTCGCGGAAACATTTAGATTGTTTTTTGAAACTTCCCAGATATAACGTAATTGTTGTAATTTCATAACTTCTTATCTTCTTTTGTTATAAATATAGAAATATATATTCCTTTTTATTATAAGGGAGTTGACTTATATTACAAGCTTATATTTTTAGCTTGGTTCCCCATTGGATTTATTATATATTTTAGCAGGTGCAGCTGTAGGCTTTGTGATTGGCCTAACTGGTGTTGGTGGTGGCTCACTAATGACACCATTACTAGTACTTGGATTTAATGTACAGCCTGCTATTGCAGTAGGCACAGACCTGTTATATGCCGCAATAACTAAGGCAAGTGGCGTATGGTCACACCAAAAATTAAGAAATATAGACTGGATAATTGTTAAAAACCTTAGCCTAGGTAGTATCCCTGGCTCAATAGCCTGTATTTATATAATTCAGTATTTCAATTTATCTGGTGAAGTCTTCGAGCACATTATTTCGATTACACTAGGGTTCATGTTAATCCTGACTTCGATTGTCATCATTTTCAAAGATACAATTAGCAAACACTTCAAAAAACCCGCCAACTACAACCCAAGTCCATTAATTATTATTAGCTTAGGGTTAATCCTGGGTATCCTAGTCACCTTATCTTCAGTTGGCGCTGGAGCAATTGGCGGGGCAATATTGCTGTTACTTTACCCGACCCTACGGACAAGGACAATCGTAGGAACAGATATTGCTCACGCAGTTCCATTAACTGCGGTTGCAGGACTAGGACACTTACAATTAGGCCATATAGACTTTTACCTACTAATCAGCTTAATTATTGGGTCACTTCCTGCAATCTATCTAGGCACAATGGTCGGTGAGAAGTTACCTGAAAAAACATTAAAATATATCGTCGCCAGTATTTTGTTATTAATTGGCATTAAGTTCGCAATTTAGCCCTAAAAAATGATGCCTAAACTTTAAGTAGGCTAATTTAACAAATTGCATATAATATCAACAGAATTAAATCAACAAGGAATATAAAATGACATTCGTAGTAACCGAATCATGTATTAAATGTAAATATACCGATTGCGTAGATGTTTGCCCGGTAGATTGCTTTCATGAAGGCCCCAACTTTCTAGTTATTGACCCTGATGAATGTATAGATTGCACACTGTGCGAACCAGAGTGTCCTGTGGAGGCAATATATTCAGAAGATGAGCTACCAGAAGGCCAAGAAGAATTCATTCAAATAAACGCTGAATTAGCACTTAATTGGCCTGTAATAACCGACGTTAAAGATGCACCTGAAGATGCAGATGACTGGGCTAAAAAGGAAAATAAATTAGATTACCTTGAAAGGTAAATTAAATACCGATAGATATAAAAAAACCGGGCTTAGCCCGGTTTTTTTATATCTACGATTCTTAAGAATCTTCAGTTGATTCTTGCTCTCGATCAACAAGTTCAACGAATGCCATCGGAGCGGCATCACCTGGTCGAAAACCACATTTAAGGATTCGAAGGTAACCTCCTGGACGATCTTTATAACGTGGAGCTAGATCGTTAAATAGTTTAGTAACGCTATCACGGTCTCTCAAACGTGCAAAAATTAAACGTCTTTTGGCAACTGAATCAATTTTAGAGGCTGTAATAAGAGGCTCTACAAAACGACGAAGTTCTTTAGCTTTAGGTAATGTTGTACGAATAACTTCATGACCAATTAATGAATTTGCCATATTTTTGAACATGGCCTTACGGTGACTGCTGTTACGATTAAGCTGTCTGCCTGATTTACGATGACGCATAGTTAAACCCTTAAAATTAAATTGAAGCTACAGCTCTATCACTAGTAATTAAACTAGAAGGTGGCCAGTTTTCAAGACGAATACCTAAAGACATACCTTTTGAAGCCAATACGTCTTTAATTTCAGTTAATGATTTTTTACCTAAATTTGGTGCTTTTAATAATTCTACTTCAGTACGTTGAATTAAATCACCAATATAAAATATTTGCTCTGCTTTTAAACAATTTGCTGAACGTACAGTTAGCTCTAAATCATCAACAGGACGTAAAAGAATTGGATCGAATTCAGGTTCTTTAGGAACTTCTGGGACCTCAACAATGTCTTTTAAGTCAACGAATACGGCGATATGATGATGAAGAATAGTAGCTGCTGCTCTAATTGTTTCTTCAGGATCAGTAGTACCATTAGTTTCTAATTCGATAACAAGCTTATCTAGATTTGTACGTTGTTCAACACGTGCAGTATCTACGTTATAAGAGATTCTTTTTATAGGACTGAAAGAAGCATCCAATAGTAGTGTGCCAATCGGTAGATCTTCATCGTCTTGTTTACGAGAAGCAGCTGTTTGATAGCCAGAGCCACGTTCAACTTTAATAGACATAGACAGCTTGCCATTAGTTGTTAAATTAGCAATTACTAGCTCGGGATTAATAATCTCAACATCATGGTCTATTTGAATATCAGCAGCTGTTACTTGTCCTTCACCTGACTTCTCAATAGTAAGAAAAGCTTCGTCTTTAGCATTTAAAGTAACAGCTAAATTCTTAAGGTTAAGCATGATATCAATAACATCTTCTTGGACACCATCGATTGTCGTATACTCATGTAAAACACCATCAATCTTAATTTCTGTTACTGCGCAACCAGAAATAGATGATAAAAGTACACGTCTTAGTGCGTTACCTAACGTATGGCCGTAACCGCGCTCCATAGGCTCAATAGTTACTTTAGAACAAGTAGGAGAGATTGACTGAACTCCCGTAACTTTAGGCTGTAAAAAACCTGAAAGTAAATTTTGCATTATATTTCCTCTTTAAAGATTACTTAGAGTACAGCTCAACAACAAGATGTTCGTTGATTTCAGCAGGTAAGTCTGACCTTTCAGGCTTAACTTTAAATGTACCTTGCATCTTTTTGATATCAAGTTCTATCCATTCAGGAATACCACGTTGTTCAACGAACTCTAAAGCAGATTTAACACGATTTTGGTTCTTCGCGCCTTCTTTAACCTCAATGACATCTTCTGAGCTTACTTGGAATGAAGGGATGTTAACGCGTACTCCATTAACAACAATACCATTATGTCGAACTAACTGTCTTGCTTCAGAACGTGATGATGCAAAACCCATACGATAAACAACATTATCTAAGCGGCACTCTAAAAGTTGTAACAAATTTTCACCTGTTGAACCTTTAATACGCGCAGCTTCAGCGTAATATCCACGGAATTGTTTTTCAAGAACACCATAAATACGACGTAACTTTTGTTTTTCACGTAACTGTAAAGCATAATCAGAAAGGCGCGTACGACGCTGACCATGTTGGCCAGGAGGGTATGCCCTTTTTTCCATAGCACATTTAGCGGTGTAACATTTCTCACCTTTTAAGAATAGTTTTTCGCCTTCACGACGACATAAACGACATTTTGAATCAGTATATTTAGCCATAATAATTTCCTAGTTATACACGTCGTTTCTTAGGTGGACGACAGCCATTATGTGGAATAGGTGTCACATCCTCAATAAAGGTAATGTTAAAACCAATGTTGTTAAGTGCACGAACCGCTGATTCACGACCAGGACCCGGACCTTTAATTTTGACTTCAAGATTTTTCATACCAAAATCTTTAGCAACTTCGCCAGCACGTTCCGCAGCTACCTGTGCTGCAAAAGGTGTACTTTTTCGTGAACCCCTAAATCCAGATCCACCAGCAGTTGCCCAAGATAGAGCATTACCTTTGCGATCTGTAATCGTGATGATCGTATTATTAAACGTAGCGTGCACATGAACAATGCCATCAACTACATTTTTTTTAACTTTCTTCTTACTACGACTTGGTTTAGCCATACTTCAAATATCCTTTAATTAAATCTTACTTTCTAATTGGTTTACGAGGACCTTTACGGGTTCTTGCATTTGTTTTAGTGCGTTGACCACGAACGGGCAGGCTTCTACGATGACGTATTCCACGGAAGCAACCCAAGTCTAACAAGCGTTTAATATTCATAGAAACTTCACGACGTAAATCGCCTTCTATTAAATACTTTCCAACTTCTGCACGAAGAAGCTCTAACTGATCTTCAGATAATTCGTGTACCTTAGTTGATGTCTCGATTCCCGCTGATCCACAAATAGCTTTTGATCTTGTAAGACCAATGCCATATATAGAAGTCAGTGAAATAACAATGTGCTTATTATCAGGTATGTTAATACCAGCAATACGTGCCATTAATTCTCTCCGTTATTTTAGCCAGTAGAAAACCGGCAATTTTAATCTTTATTGTGAATAACTACAAGCTAAAACTATTAGCCTTGGCGTTGTTTATGTCGCCCGTCTTTGCAAATTATACGAACAACCCGATTACGTCGAACGACTTTACAGTTGCGACAAATTTTCTTAACTGATGCTCTAACTTTCATAATTAACTCCTACTAACCTTAATTTATTTGTTTTTAAGGTTTGCTTTTTTCATTAAACCTTCATATTGCTGAGACATTAAATGTGATTGCATTTGTGCAATAAAATCCATAACAACAACAACGATAATCAATAAGGATGTACCACCGAAATAGAAGGGCACATTCCAATAAACAATTAAAAACTCTGGTAACAGACATACTGCCGTAATGTACATGGCACCGAGCAGTGTGAGCTTTGTAATAACAGCGTCAATATATTTAGTTGTTTGCTCACCTGGACGAATACCAGGTATAAATGCACCAGATTTTTTTAAATTATCTGATGTATCTCTTGAATTAAAGACTAATGCTGTATAAAAAAAGCAGAAGAAAATAATTGCAGCTGCATATAACAAAACATATATAGGTTGACCAGGTGACAGCATGCTTGAGATGTCCTGTAACCAAGCCATTCCTTCATTATTACCAAACCAACCTGCAATAGTTGATGGAAACAAAATAATACTCGAAGCAAAAATTGGTGGAATAACTCCAGCCATATTAAGCTTCAAAGGTAAAAAACTTGATTGCCCCGCCATCATTTTATTACCTTGCTGACGTTTGGCATAATTAATTGTAATGCGCCTTTGAGCACGCTCAACAAATATCACAAACGCTGTTACTGCAACGGCTACGAAGAACAGCATAATAACCATAAATGCATTCATCTCACCTGTTCTAACTAATTCCAATGTCCCACCAATAGCACTGGGTAAGCCGGCAACAATGCCACCAAAGATGATAATTGAAATACCGTTACCAATCCCTCTTTCAGTAACTTGTTCGCCGAGCCACATTAAAAACAACGTTCCACTTACAAGTGTAACAACCGCCGTAAACATAAAAGCAATGCCTGGGTTAAAAACAACAGGCAGCCCGCCAGCTGATTGACCTTGTATCGCAGTTGCAACACCGAATGCTTGAAATGTAGCCAATACAACAGTGAAATAACGGGTGTACTGAGTAATTTTTCTTTTTCCTGATTCGCCTTCTTTTTTAAGCTGTTCAAACTTAGGAACAACGGATGTCATCAATTGAATAATAATTGATGCTGAAATATACGGCATAATGCCTAAGGCAAAAATGCTGAGTCTTTTAAGTGCACCACCAGAAAACATATTAAACATATCTAAAATTGTTCCAGCTTGTTGCTCGAACATTAATGACAATGCTTTTGGATCTATTCCCGGTACAGGTACGTGCGCACCAATCCTGAAAACAAATAAAGCACCTAAAACGAAAAATAGTCTTTTTCGTAATTCAGGTAAATTACTTAATCCGCCGCCTGCTCCTGCAGCTGAAGAACCTAATACTGACATTGATTAAGCTAAACTTCCGCCTGCAGCTTCTATTGCTTTTACAGCACCAGCAGTTGCAGATATACCTTCTAATTTAACAGCTGTAGTTACCGTACCAGAAAGAATAACCTTAACTCTTTTAGTGAAAACAGGAACAACGTTAGCTGCAATTAAAACATCAATAGTTATAACATCAGCATCAAGGTTAATTAATTCATTAAGTCTAACTTCTGCCGTAAGTTTCTTTTTAGCAGATGTAAAGCCTATTTTAGGAAGCCTACGCTGAATAGGCATTTGACCACCTTCGAACCCAATTTTAGGCATACCACCTGATCGTGATTTTTGGCCTTTATGGCCTCGACCACATGTTTTACCAGAACCAGAACCAATTCCACGGCCTACTCGTTTAGCAACTTTAGTACTGCCTATAGCAGGTTTAATTGTATTTAATAACATATTTAAATCTCTTCTACTTTAAGCATGTAATGTACTTTATTGATCATACCTCTATTTTCAGGTGTATCAATAACTTCAACTGTTTGATGAATTTTTCGTAACCCAAGACCAGCCACACATGCTTTATGTGAAGCTAAACGTCCATTTTTACTACGAATCATTGTTACTTTGATTTTTTTATCACTCATTATTATTACCCAATGATATCAGCTACTGATTTACCACGCTTCATAGCAACCAACTCAGCGTTAGTCATATCTGACAAACCTTTAATCGTTGCTCTTACGACATTAGCAGGATTATTACTACCTACACATTTCGCAAGAACATCATGAACACCAACTACTTCGAAGACGGCGCGCATTGCACCACCAGCGATAATTCCAGTACCTTCAGAAGCTGGTTTCATAAATACTTCTGCAGCACCATATTTAGATGTGATTGGATATTGAAGCGTATTACCACTCAAATTGACAGTCACCATATTTTTACGTGCTTGCTCCATTGCTTTTTGAATAGCGACTGGTACTTCACGTGCTTTACTTATGCCAAAACCTACTCGTCCTTTACCATCACCAACAACAGCGAGTGCAGAAAACCGAAATTGACGACCACCTTTAACAACTTTAGAAATCCTTCTGACTGTTATTAATTTTTCTTGTAAATCATCTTGTTGATTATTTTGTCCAGGTATTGATGCCATAATTGCCTCTAAAATTCCAATCCGTTTTCACGCGCAGCGTCAGCAAGTGCTTTAACACGACCATGATATTTATATCCAGAACGGTCAAAAGCAACCTGCTTAATTCCCGCTTCAACTGCACGCTCGGCAATAGCTTTACCCACCACACTAGCAGCCTCAATATTCCCACAATTTTTTACAGATGATTTAATATCACTTAGCAGTGTAGATGCAGAAACAAGCACCTTTGAACCATCACAACTCATAACTTGCGCGTATATATGACGTGGAGATCTATGCACACTTAAGCGTGCTTTACCGCTTTCTTTAATACGAGATCTTGTTTTCGTTGCTCTACGCAAACGTGAACTTTTCTTATCCATTATTCTGCCTATTTCTTCTTAGCTTCTTTCATCACAACGTGCTCACCTACGTATCTGATACCTTTACCTTTGTATGGCTCTGGTGATCGATAAGCACGAATATCCGCTGCTACTTGACCAACTAATTGTTTATCACAACCTTTAATTACAATCTCAGTCTGAGATGGTGCCTCGATGGTAATTCCTTCAGGAATTGGGTGTACTACAGGGTGCGAGAAACCCAAGGTTAGATTTAAGGACTTACCTTTAACCTGTGTTCTATAACCAACACCACGTAATTCAAGCTTTTTTTCAAAACCTGTTGTAACACCAATAACCATATTATTAACAAGTGAACGTTGGGTCCCTGTTAATGCAACAGAGCCTTTAGCATTATTATTTGTTTTAAACGACAATACATTGTCATTTAACTCTACATCAACGCAACCAAATAAATCGCAGCTAAGCTCACCATTTTTACCTTTTATTGTTAAGTTCCCATTAGTGTTTTTAAATTCAACACCAACTGGCAACTCAATAGGACTATTCGCAATTCTAGACATAATTAAACCTAACTTAACTTAACTGACGTAACAAAGAACTTCACCACCGTGACCTTCAGCTCTTGCTGTACGGTCAGTCAATAAGCCTTTAGATGTAGATATTATAGCTACACCTAGACCGCCTTTAACCTTAGGAAGTTCATCTTTTGATTTATAAATACGTAGACCAGGCTTACTAACACGGTCAATAGACTCGATAACTGGTTTACCTTGAAAATACTTCAACGTAATTTCTAATTCAGGTTTTCTTTTTGAATCCTCAATTTTAGTTGAACTAGTAACAAAACCTTCTTCCTCTAAAATATTAGCAAGCGCTAGTTTTTTAGTTGAGAAAGGCATTGTAACGGTTGTTTTTTCAGCAGATTGCGCATTACGAATGCGAGTTAACATATCTGCAATAGGATCACTCATGCTCATATAAAATTCCTCTTTTACCAGCTAGCCTTAGATAAACCCGGCACATCACCGCGCATAGTTGCTTCACGTAATTTATTACGTCCAAGACCAAATTTTCTGTAGTAGCCATGTGGGCGACCTGTAATATTGCAACGATTACGACCACGTGAAGGACTAGAGTCTCTAGGTAGCGATACCAATTTAGTTTGCGCTTCAGTTACTTGCTCAAAAGAAGACTTAGGGTTCCTAATAATCTCTTTTAATTCAGCTCTTTTTGTAGCGTATTTAGCAACTAAACGAATCCGTTTATTCTCTCTAGCTATCATTGATTTCTTAGCCATGTTTTAACCTTGTTGTTTAATAGGAAAATTGAAAGCCTTTAATAAAGCACGGCCTTCTTCATCATTTCTAGCAGTCGTCGTAATTGCAATATCCAACCCACGAAGTGTATCAATTTTATCATAATCAATTTCAGGAAAAATAATCTGCTCGGTAACACCTAGAGAGTAATTACCTCTTCCATCAAATGACTTGTCACTTAAACCACGAAAATCTCTAATTCTTGGTATAGCAATTGAAATCAAACGTTGTAAGAAATCATACATCCGATCATTTCTAAGTGTTACTTTACAACCGATAGGCATATCATCTCTGATTTTGAACCCAGCAATGGATTTTTTTGAAATAGTAATAATAGGTTTTTGACTTGATATTTTTTCAAGGTCGGACACAGCATTTTGAATAACCTTCTTATCTGCAACTGCCTCGCCTACACCCATATTTAATGTTATTTTGGTGATTTTAGGCACCTCCATAACAGTTTTAAGTTTCAGCTCTTTAAATAAAGCTGGAACCATTTCTTTTTTATAACGTTCTTCTAAAATTGACATAAATATCTCTATTACTTTAAGCGTCAAGCACTTCGTTGTTTGATTTAAAGAAACGAACTTTTTGGCCATCTTCAAGTACTCGAAAACCGACTCTGTCTGCTTTTTTTGTTTGAGCGTTATAGATAGCTACGTTTGATACACTGATCGGCATTTGTTTTTCAACAATACCTCCCTCAATACCTTTATTTGGGTTTGGTTTCTGGTGTTTTTTTACCGAATTAATACCTTCTACTAAAAGCTTATCAGCAGAAACTACTGAGAGCACTTGCCCTCTTTTGCCTTTATCTTTTCCGGTTAAAACAATAACTTCATCGCCTTTTTTAATTTTATTCATAATTAATTCAACTTGTTTAAATTACTTCAGGAGCTAACGAAATTATTTTCATAAATTTTTCGTTTCTTAACTCGCGAGTAACAGGGCCAAAAATACGTGTTCCAATAGGTTGAAGATTTGCATTTAAAAGAACCGCTGCATTCCCATCGAAACGAATTGCTGAACCATCAGAACGACGAATTGCTTTTTTTGTTCTAACTACAACAGCATTGTGCACATCACCTTTTTTTACCTTGCCACGTGGGATTGCATCTTTGATACTCACCTTGATGATGTCACCAATTTTGGCATAGCGCTTATGAGAACCACCAAGCACTTTAATACACATAACATTGCGGGCACCACTGTTATCGGCCACATCAAGTCTTGTCTGCATTTGAATCATTACTTACTCCAACTAACTCTATTTTGTTTTTTCGATGATTTCATGAAGTTTCCATGTTTTCGACTTTGAAATAGGTCGACATGAAACTAAAGAAACGATATCACCTTCAGAACACTCATTACTTTCGTCATGAGCATTATATTTGGTTGTACGCTTAATCACTTTGCCATACAAAGGATGCTTAACTTGACGAGTTACTTTTACAGTAATGCTCTTATCACCTTTATTACTTGTTACAACACCAGAAATGGTTCTTAGAGTTTGCTCTTTTGCACTCATTTAGATTCACCTACTTGATCATTCAAAATAGTTTTTATACGGGCAATATCACCACGAACAACACCAAATTGATGAACTTGATTTAATTGACCAGTTGCACTTTGCATACGCAAATTAAACTGTTCCTTTCTCAGTTCGAGTAATAAATCATTCAATTCTTGAACTGTTTTTTCTCTTAATTCTGATGCCTTCATTACATTATTGTCCGTTGAGCAAATTTAGTTTTGAAAGGTAATTTAGCAGCTGCTAAGTTAAATGCTTCTACTGCCAACTCCTTAGACACACCTTGTAATTCAAATAACATTGTTCCAGGTTTAATTTGAGCAACCCAGAATTCAACGCTACCTTTACCTTTACCCATACGTACTTCAAGCGGTTTTTTTGTAATTGGCTTATCCGGAAAAACTCTAATCCAAACTTTTCCACCACGTTTAATATGACGCGTAATAGTACGTCGACCGGCTTCAATTTGCCGAGCTGTCATTCTTCCACGCTCGATAGATTTTAAGCCGAACTCACCAAAACTAACACTGCTGCCACGGTGAGCTAATCCAGTATTTCTGTTTTTATGTGCCTTTCTAAATTTTGTTCTTTTTGGTTGTAACATCTTGGATACCTATTCTCCCGCCGCTTCCTTTGAACCTAAAATAGGTAGGGCAGATTTTTCATCAAAAACTTCACCTTTGAAAATCCACACTTTGATACCTAAAATACCATAAGTTGTTAGAGCTTCAGTAAAACCATAATCAATATCGGCACGAAGTGTGTGCAAAGGAACACGACCTTCTCTATACCATTCATTACGCGCGATATCCGCACCGTTTAAACGGCCACTTACCTTAATCTTAATACCTTCCGCACCTAAACGCATTGTATTAGTAACCGCACGTTTCATTGCTCGTCTAAACATGATTCTACGTTCTAATTGTTGCGCAACACTTTCAGCAACCAACAGCGCATCCAATTCAGGCTTGCGAATTTCCTCTACATTAATCTGAACTGGAACACCCATGATTTTGCTAACTTCCGCACGAAGCGAATCAACATCACCACCTTTTTTTCCAATAACAATACCAGGACGAGCAGTATGTATCGTAATCTGTGCGTTACCAGCAGGTCGGTTAATTTGAATCTTACTCACTGAAGCAGCCATTAGTTTCTTTTTTAAGAAATCTCTAGCTAACAAATCCTGCTTTAACATCTCAGGATAAGCTTGCGAACTTGCGTACCAACGTGAATTCCAATCTTTAACTATACCAAGACGTATACCAGTTGGATGTACTTTTTGACCCATATCTATTTACTCTTTATTTAGTATCACTAACTTCAATAGTTAGATGGCAGTTTCTTTTAAGGATTTTATTGCCGCGGCCTTTAGCACGTGCTTTAAAACGTTTATATGTTGGCGCTTCGTCAACAAATACAGTCGATACATATAACTCATCAACATCCGCACCTTCATTATGTTCAGCGTTGGCAATAGCAGAGTTAAGCAACTTTTTAAAACTATCTGCTGCTTTACGTGTACTAAAACCCAATAAATTTAATGCGCCCTCAACTTCCATGCCTCTAATTTGATTAGCAACAAGGCGTCCTTTTTGAGCAGAAAAATTTGCGTTTTTTAATTTAGCTTTAACTTCCATCACTACACCAATTATTATCTAGATTTCTTATCAACAATGTGACCACGATAAGTACGCGTTAAAGCGAACTCACCCAACTTATGCCCAACCATATTTTCAGTAATTAATACTGGCATATGCTGCCTTCCGTTGTGAATAGCTATCGTTAAACCAACCATTGTCGGTGAAATCATTGAACGTCTAGACCATGTCTTAATAGGTCTGCGATTATTACTCTCTGCGGCAGCTTCTACTTTCTTCATCAGATGAAGATCGGCAAAAGGACCTTTTTTAATGGATCTTGGCACAATATATCCTTAACGTTTTGTTCTGTTTCTAACAATTAATTTATCAGTACGTTTGTTCTTACGCGTCTTATAACCCTTTGTTGGCATACCCCAAGGTGAAACCGGATGACGACCACCAGATGTACGGCCTTCACCACCACCATGCGGGTGATCAACTGGGTTCATGGCTACACCGCGTACAGTAGGTCTAACACCTCTCCAACGCTTAGCACCCGCTTTACCAAGTGATATCAAACTATGCTCAGAGTTACCAACCTCGCCAATAACAGCGCGGCATTCAGACAACACCTTACGCATTTCACCAGAGCGCAGTCTCAACGTTACATGATTACCATCTCTAGCAACTATTTGCACCACTGCTCCAGCGCTACGAGCAATTTGAGCACCTTTATTTGGCTTTAACTCTACACAATGAACCTGCGTACCAACGGGTATATTTCTCATTGGTAAACAATTGCCGATTGTAATTGGGGCTACTTCAGAAGAAACCACTTCGTCGCCAACATTTAAATTCTTTGGCGCAATGATGTATCGTCTTTCGCCATCATTATATAGTATCAGCGCAATATTAGCAGTTCTATTTGGATCATATTGTAGACTTTCTACTTTACCTGGCACATCGAATTTATTTCTCTTAAAATCAATGATTCGGTAATGCTGTTTATGACCTCCACCACGGTGCCTTGTAGTAATGCGTCCGTTGTTATTTCTTCCGCCAGATTTCGTCTTCTTTACTAATAGAGGACTATGAGGGGCAGACTTACTAAGTTCAGTGTTTCTAACTCGAACGACAAAGCGTGAGCCAGGAGAAGTTGGTTTAGATTTTACAATTGCCATAAGATTAATTTATCTTCCAATTAAGCAGAAATGAATTCTATTTCTTGCCCAGATTTAATACGGACATACGCTTTTTTTACATCAGATCTTTTACCAAAACCTTTGCCAAAGCGCTTGACCTTACCTTTTACATTTAATGTTTTTACAGACTCAACTTCCACATCAAATAATTTTTCAACGGCAGCTTTAATCTCCGTTTTATTAGCACTGTTATTAACCTTAAAAACATATTGGTTATTGTTATCAGCCGCAATAGAGCTTTTCTCAGTGACCACCGGCGCGGTAATTAACTGCAATAAGAATTCATGATTCATTTTAAACGCTCCTCTATTAACGCAATAGCATCAGCCGTTATACAAATTTTTTCATAGGCCAGCAAAGACACAGGATCGATATCATAAGCAGTACACACATCAACTTTATGAATATTTCTACTTGCAAGCTGTAAATTTGCATCTTCAGCAGCCAATACAATCAAAGTACTCGTTAGGCCCTGTTCCGACAATAGAGTACTCAGCAATTTAGTCTTTGGCTCTTCAATGCTCAAGCCTTCAACGATAACCAGCCTATCTTGACGAATTAACTCAGATAAAATTGACTTCATACCTACGGCATACATCTTTTTATTAAGTTTTTTACTATGATCTTGTGGTTTAGCAGCGAATGTTACACCACCAGTACGCCAAATTGGACTTCTAATAGTTCCAGCTCGGGCACGTCCAGTACCTTTTTGCTTCCACGGCTTTACTCCACCGCCACTAACTTCAGAGCGTGTTTTTTGAGCACGTGTTCCAGCTCTCGCGTTTGCCATATAAGTCACAACAAGTTGATGTATTATCCCTTCATTGTAATCTTGACCAAAAACCGCTTCAGAAACATCTTTACCTACGACAGGCGATTGAGTATTCATATTTATGCCTATTTATTTGTTTTGACAGCAGGCGTAATGACAATATCGCCATTTTTAGCACCTGGAATCGCACCTTTAATTAATACTACTGATTTATCAGCATCAATTCGTACAATCTCAAGGTTTTGAGTAGTTACTCTTTCGTCACCCATATGGCCTGACATTTTCTTACCTTTTACAACACGACCCGGAGTTTGGCATTGACCAATTGAGCCAGGTGCGCGGTGAGATAAAGAGTTACCATGAGTAGCATCTTGCATTTGAAAGTTGTAGCGCTTAATAACACCAGCAAAACCTTTACCGATACTTTGTCCACGTACATCAATTTTTTGTCCCGTCTCAAATAAATCAAGCGGTAAGTCAGATCCTACTTCAAGAGCAGAATCTTCATCAAGCCTGAACTCCCATAAACCTCTTCCTGCTTCAACACCAGCTTTCGTAAACTGACCTGCTTCGGCTTTATTCACTCGAGAGTTCTTTACTTCACCTGTAGTTACCTGCACAGCAGAATAACCATCAGATTCTTGACTTAAAACACGTGTAATACGGTTTGGCAAAATTTGTACAACAGAAACAGGTATCGATACACCTTCTTCTGTGAACAATCTTGTCATTCCGCATTTACGCCCAACTAAACCTAAAGACATGATTTATCCTTTATTTTATATATTTAAAACTGAATTAATTCAGTTTAATTTGAACGTCAACACCTGCTGATAGATCTAGCTTCATCAACGCATCAACTGTTTTATCAGTTGGCTCAACTATATCCATCATACGTTTGTGTGTACGGAGTTCATATTGATCTCTCGCATCTTTATTAACATGAGGAGATATCAGCACTGTAAAACGCTCTTTTTTAGTTGGCAAAGGAATAGGACCCATGACTTGCGCTCCTGTTCTTTTTGCAGTTTCAACTATTTCACGTGCAGCATGATCTATTAAACGATGATCAAAGCCTTTTAAACGAATTCTTATAGATTGTTTTGTCATTTCAATTACTCAATAATTTTAGCAACAACACCGGCGCCAACTGTACGGCCACCTTCACGAATAGCAAAACGTAAGCCGTCTTCCATCGCAATTGGGTTGATTAGTTTTACCGTCATTTGCACATTATCACCCGGCATCACCATTTCAATACCTTCTGGTAAATCACATGCACCTGTTACATCGGTTGTTCTGAAGTAGAACTGTGGGCGGTAACCGTTGAAGAATGGTGTATGACGACCACCTTCATCTTTACCTAATACATACACTTCAGCTTCGAAGTGTGTGTGCGGTGTGATTGATCCTGGCTTAGCTAATACTTGACCACGCTCTACATCTTCACGTTTTGTTCCACGTAGTAAGATACCAACGTTGTCGCCTGCTTCACCTTGATCAAGCAATTTACGGAACATTTCTACACCAGTACACGTTGTAGTCTCTGTGTCTTTAACACCGACAATTTCAATTTCTTCACCTACGTTAATAACACCACGTTCGATACGACCGGTTACTACCGTTCCACGACCTGAAATTGAGAAGACATCTTCAACTGGCATTAGGAAATCACCATCAATTGCACGCTCTGGCAATGGGATGTATGTATCTAGCGCTTCAACTAATTTAAGGACTGACGGTACACCGATATCTGATGTGTCGCCTTCAAGGGCTTTAAGTGCTGAACCGGTAATGATTGGTGTGTCATCACCTGGGAATTCATACATGTCTAATAATTCACGTATTTCCATCTCAACGAGTTCTAGCAATTCTTCATCATCAACCATGTCGGCTTTGTTCATGAACACTACAATGTATGGAACACCAACTTGGCGTGATAGAAGGATATGCTCACGTGTTTGCGGCATCGGGCCATCAGCAGCTGAACATACTAAGATAGCACCATCCATTTGGGCTGCGCCTGTGATCATGTTTTTAACGTAATCGGCGTGACCTGGACAATCTACGTGTGCGTAGTGACGGCTTTCTGACTCATATTCAACGTGTGAGGTTGCGATCGTAATACCACGCTCACGCTCTTCTGGTGCATTGTCAATTTCGTCAAACGCTTTGACTTCTCCACCCATCGCTTCTGCCATGACTTTCGTTAAGGC